>Ga0081479_111301_pt1 | contig 36372 bp, 36 predicted proteins | sample MamHotmetagenome_FD_70984 | JGI IMG/M metagenome (GOLD analysis project Ga0081479, IMG submission 70984) | Hot spring cone microbial streamer communities from Mammoth Hot Spring (Liberty Cap Streamers), Yellowstone National Park, USA - T=72 v2... | ecosystem: Environmental > Aquatic > Thermal...
GCTTCGCCGCCTGCGGCGGCTCGCAATGTAACGGTAGAAAATTTTCTACCGCAACAAAGATGGCAGTGGGGAGGGTGGTTACTTTCGTTCTCGGAATTTCCTGAAGGAAAGATACACTACCATTGTACCCGAATTGCAGGCGTGCGCAGCGCGCAGGGTATAATTGACCCCATGATCGCCACCCTGCGCGGCGAAGTCACTCAGATCGAAGAGAATGCCCTGATCCTGGAAACAGGGGGAGTCGGGATACGCGTGTTCGTGCCCCGTCCGCTCCTCGGAAAAGCGCGCCTCGGTGACGTGCTCTTCCTCCATACGCATCTCATCGTCCGCGTCGATGCCCTCAACCTGTATGGCTTTGAGACGGCCGCCGAACGGGAGACCTTCGCCCTGCTGCTCAATGTCGAGGGGGTCGGCCCCAAGATTGCCCTTTCCCTGCTCTCCAGCCTGACCGTAGAAACGTTGCGCCGCGCGGTGAGCGAAAAAGAAGCGGATCTGCTGGCGCGCGTGCCCGGCGTAGGGGCCAAAACCGCCCAACGCATCGTCCTGGCGCTTCAGGATCGCTTCAAGGTCAGCGATGTTCTGAGCCAGGTGGCCTCGCTCTCGGAGGTAGATAGCGAAGTGCTCGCTGCGCTGGTCGCCCTGGGCTATAGCGTGGTCGAAGCCCAGACTGCTCTCCAGTCCATCCCGCCGGATGCGCCGCGCGAGCTGGAAACTCGCCTGCGCCTGGCGCTGCAATATTTCCAGAAATAGGAGGCCTGGTGTCTCCCCGTGCCGCTTCGATTTTCTACACCCAGGCCGGCGATTCCCGCGCCGCCCCACCTCTCGTCCTGCTCCATGGCGCTGCGGGCAGCCGCCTTTCCTGGCCGCCGAACCTGAGGCGATTGCCGGGCTTCCCTGTCTATACCCTCGATCTGCCCGGTCATGGGCGCTCCCCTGGCCCTGCGCCTCAGAACATCCCCGATTTCGCCCAGGCAGTGGCCGACTTCCTCCAGGCCCGCGCTTTACCCCCGGCGGTGCTCGTCGGGCACTCGATGGGCAGTGCCATCGCCCTGACCCTCGCCCTGACCCATCCGCAACGGGTGCGCGCTCTGATCCTGATCGGCAGCGGTGCGCGTTTGCGGGTTCATCCATCCCTCCTGGAATGGACGGCGCAGCCTGAGCGCCTGGAACAGGCCATTCAAACGCTTCTGGAATGGGGATTCGGCCCGCAATGCCCTGCCCCGATCAAAACCCTGGCCGCCCAATCCATGCGCCAGACCCCTGCCTCCACCTTTCATGCCGATTTCCTGGCCTGCGATCGCTTTGACCTGCGCCAGGGATTGCCCCACATTTCCCAGCCAACGCTTCTCCTCTGCGGTACGGAGGATCGCATGACCCCCGTGCGCTTTTCCGAGTATCTGGCCGCCAGCCTGCCCCATGCCCGCCTGATCCTGCTGGAAGGCGCCGGCCACATGCTCATGCTGGAACGGCCGCAAGAGGTCGAGCAGGCGATCCTCGAATTCCTGCGCACCCTGTGAGCGCATGATCCTTTTGCTCTTGGAGGCCCCTCGTGAAGCGCAAAATCAAAATCATCTTTAACCCGATGGCCGATATGGGAAATGCCTGGCGCGCTGCCTCCGATTTGCGCCCCATCATCGAAGAATATGGCGGCGCCGATTGGAGCGGAACCGTTTACCCGACCCACGCTACCGAGCTGGCCCGTCAGGCCGGCGAAGAAGGATATGAACGGGTGATCGCCATCGGCGGCGATGGAACGGTGCACGAAGTCCTCAACGGGTTGATGCAGCTACCCCCTGAGCAACGTCCGATCCTCGGCGTTGTTCCCCTGGGATCGGGAAACGACTTCGCCCGCGCCGTGGGCGTGCCCGCTTCGCCGGCGGAGGCCCTGCGTCGTGCACTGATCGCCGATCCGCGCCCGACCGATGTGGGGTGGATTCGCGATGACCTCGGCCGCCAGGAATACTTCGATAACACCCTGGGCATCGGCTTCGATGGCGTGGTCAACCTGCGTTCCCATCGTCTGCCCCTGCTGCGAGGCTTCCTGATGTACTTTGTGGCCGTCGTCCAGACCATCCTGCTCAATTTCGATCCCATGAAACTGCACATCGAGACCGATACCGAAACCCTGGATGCCCATGTCCTGATGCTCACCCTGTGCAACGGCCCGCGCGAGGGGGGTGGTTTCCATGTCGCCCCAGCCGCCCGCCCGGATGATGGCCTGCTCGATTACGTCCTTGTCTCGCACCTCTCTCGCCTGATGATGTTCCGCCTGATCCCGGAATTTATGAACGGCACGCAGGCGCGCTTCCCCCAGGTACGCCTGGGCACGTTTCGCCGTCTCAAGCTGGTCTCCGACCGCCCCCTCTATATCCATGCCGATGGGGAGGTCTTCAGTGGCTTTGGCACCCGCCTGCACCGTCTGGAAGTAGAGGTACTCCCCGGCGCCTTACGCGTGGCCTGCTGAGCATGCCCACCCTGCTGCAATCGCTTTACCGGTTATACAGTCAAGAGAAGGATTACCCCGCCCTTGTGGCCGATCTCTGGGACCTGACTTCGCTGCCCGCTGAGGCGGATCAGGCCCTTGAAACGTTAACGCAATCGCTCCTGGACCCGGAGCGGCTCGCGGCGAAGGTTGCTTCGCTGCCGCCCCAGGCGCAGGAGGCTTTGCGCGCGCTCGTCAAGGCCGGTGGGCGTCTGCCCTGGGCGGCCTTTAGCCGTCGTTATGGAGAAATTCGCAGCATGGGGCCGGCGCGCCGGGAACGGGAACAGCCGCATCGTCATCCCATCTCCGTTTCCGAACACCTTTTCTACCACGCCCTGCTCTTTCGCGCCTTTTTCGATACCTCTGGCGGCCCGCAGGAATTTGTCTACCTCCCCCAGGACCTCCTCTCCCTCCTGCGCTCCCTCTTCCCCGAAGAACCGCCTGCGGTTTCGACCCTGGGGCGACCGGCGCGCCTGGTCGAACGTCGCTACGTTTTTCCCTTGAGTGATGCCCTCTTGGATGAGCTGACGACGCTCCTGGCGGCGTTGCGTCTGGGGCGCGATCTCTCGCAGGAGCGATGGCAATACCCTCTCTCCGTGATGCAGGCGCTTCTGGAGACAGCCGGCCTGATCCAGGGAAAGGAAGTGCAAGGGGAGGCCGTACGTTCCTTCCTGGATCGCTCGCGGACGGAGGCGCTGATCTTTTTACAGGAGGCCTGGCTGCGTAGCCGCACCTTCAATGAACTACGCCTTCTGCCCCATCTGCTCTTTGAAGGCGAATGGGAGAACCCGGCCTGGGAAACGCGCCAGCGGGTGCTGGGCTTTCTGGCCACGCTGCCACCGGGCGAATGGTGGAATTTGCCCTCCTTCATTCAGGCCATTAAAGAGCACTTCCCCGACTTCCAGCGTCCGGCTGGCGAATATGATTCCTGGTTCATCCGTCGTCGCTCGGATGGGCGCTATCTGCGCGGCTTTATCAGTTGGGATGAAGTCGAAGGCGTCCTGCTGCGCTTTTTCGTGCTGGAGCTACTCCCCATGTTAGGGATTGTCGAGCGTGCTGCGCCCTCCGCCGATGAGGAGATCGTAGCCTTTCGCATCCATCCCTCCTGGCAATTGCAGCCGGGCGAGGAGGGGTATCGCTTTCACCTGGAGCATCCCTTGCCGTTCCCGGCGGAAGATGCAAAGGTGGTGGTCACCTCACAGGGGGGATTGCGCCTTTCGCCGCAGGTGCCGCGCAAAGTTCGCTACCTGCTGGCGCGCATGGCGGAATGGGAAGGAAGGGTGCGCGAGGAATATCGCTATCGTCTCACCGTTGCCTCGTTGCGCAGGGCCCAGGCGCAGGGGCTGAAAGCGGAGCATCTGATCGCCATCCTGCGTCAACATGGAGCAGGGGAAATACCTCCCAACCTGCTCAAGGCCCTGGAACGCTGGGGACGGCAGGGGACGGAAATCTCCCTGGAAGAGCACATCCTGCTGCGCCTGGAAAACGAACAACTGGCTGAAACCCTGCGTCGTTCAGCGGCTGCTCGCTTCCTCGGCGAACCGCTTGGCCCCAAAACCTTCCTCGTCCCGCGCGCCAACGCCCGCAAACTTCTGGAAGTCCTCCTCACCCTGGGATGGCTGGTAGAAGATAAAAGACGTGAGGAAAAAAGCCCGGAAGAGTGATTTTCTGCCAGGAAAACGAGGGCGATCTCTTCCCCCTTCGTTGACGCTTCGCCCTCAAGCCCGTCTACAGTCTCCACCGTCCATCGTCCATCCCGCCGTCTGTTGTGCGCATCCGTCGCCTATCCCGCGGTCTGCCGTCTGCAGCCCGCCATCTATATTCGTTTATTCGTTCCCCCATTCGTTGACGGTTCACCTTCAAGCCCGGAAAGCCCGCGCCTCCACCGTCTATCGTCTACTTTGCCGTCCGCGGTCTCCTTTTCCTGCCAGAAACCTCAATGCCGTTTGAAGCACTTCCTCGATGCTCAGGGTATCTGTTTTGATGATCAGATCGGCATGGGCGCGGGCATGAGCCAGACGGCGCTGCTGCTCCTGATATTCTTCTTCGCTCCAGTTCAAGGATCGGCGGCGGACGGTTGTCTCATAGGAAGCGTTCAGAAAGATCAGGAGATCGGGATGGCTCAAGCGTTGCCACATATCGGGCACGTAGGAATGTTCCTGAGCAATGTGGCGACAGGTGTAGCCATGACGCTCCAGGCCGGCGATCAGGGTGGATTTGCCGGCGCCACACGGCCCTACCACACCGATCAGGGGCTTGCCAGGTTTCATGGATAGCGGAACGGCAGGCGGACGCTCATGCGACGGATGTTGTCTTCTCCGTTCGATAAAATGCTGAGCACGACGATGCTGATGTCATCGCCAGGACGTCCTTCATCCAGGGTTAACGCCAGGCTCATCAAGGCATCGGCGATCTCTTGGGGGGCAGGTTGTCGCTCCTCAAACAGGGCGCGCAGCGTGGTTTCGATTTCCGGCTTACGTCCGTAGCGGCTGCCGGCATGGATCAAGCCGTCGGTGCAGACGATCAGCGTCAGGCCGGGGACAAGGTTAAACTCTGTGATCGAGGGGCGAATGTTCCGCGCTGTGCCGATGACAGGCGCAGGCTCCTCCAGGCGTTGAATGCTCTCCTCCCTGCAGATGAAAACCGGCGCCGGGTTGTTACGGGTGAGAACCAGAGTGCCGCTTTGGAGATCCACCGAGATAATATTCAGCGTACAGGAAACTTTGCCCTTCTTCTCTGTATAGAGTGCATCGGAGGCCGCGCGCGCCGCCGCTCCATCGCGCACACCTTCCGAGAGCAGCGCCAGCACTTTGCGCACCACCATCATCGAGATGGCCTTGGCCCCTGGCCCGGAGCTTTGCCCATCTGCCAGGACGACGGAGAGGCCACCGTTCGGTCGCTCGATCACCTCCAGCGTATCGCCACTTTCGGAGGTGGCATATTTGTGGGTCTTTGCAACGGCCACCTGCACTTCCATACGTCGGTTTTCGCTCAGGACTGCTCTTTTTTCTCAGCCGTATTTTCCTTTTTCTCTTCCTGTTCCTTATCGTATTCGCCACTCAGGCCGGCTTTGAAATTGCGGATGCCCTGCCCCAGCTCACCAGCGATCCTGGAAATACGCCCTGGGCCGAACAGGATCAGCACGATCAAAAGCAGGATCAGCAACTCTTCAAGCCCAAATCGGGTGAACATTTTCTTCTCCTTCAAGTGAGGTTTGCCCGGTTATCATACCACAAATTCCGTATCTTGCTACTTGTGGTGATGACGCCTCCCCCAACCGACACAAGAAGTGCCGGGATACTGTATCATTCGTTCAGGAAATTCGCAGCAAGTCGCCCGATTACCCCTACGGGGAAGGGGGGGCTGGCTACCACAAGCCATGAAAAACCCTCTGTTTCCTGTCATTGCGAGCGAAGCGAAGCAATCTCCTGGCCGATATGGGGATTGCTTCGCCGCCTGCGGCGGCTCGCAATGACAAGGATAGGGAGGGTAGAGGAGTTCAAATTTCCTGAAGGAAAGATACACCAGTGCCGGTTTGATCATGGATATGGGTGCCTCAGGGTGTATAATCTATCCCATAACTATATGGCTTCGTGAGCGCCCAAATCCTTCTAAGGGGAACAGGTCAACGACGAGGGTTTCCTGAAAGGCCATCGAGCCGCTACTTTTTTCTCCCGACGAGAGAGCGAAATAATTGGAGCGGGGTTGCAGAGCGCCGGGAAGAAAATTTTCACAGACCCTTCCCCGGCCATTTCAAAACGAACAGGTGTCGCTTTGATTCTTCAAAGGGAAAGGTACCATGCGCCAAACGTTCTCACCCCCGGAATCACTACACCGTTTGAGCCTGATGCTTGGCCATGCACAGGAGATGTCGCACGAGGTACGCCTGTTCGTGGACTGGCTGAATCAGGAGGCTGCCCCTGGCTGGATTGCCTTCTTTGCATTTCAACAGCAAAAACTCGTTTTACTCGCTGCCCGGGGATTTGAAAGTCCGGCAAGCCTCGAAGTCCCTCCCGAAACCCCTCTTTGGGAATGGTTGAAACCGCCTGCGCGGCTCAAGCAACGAGTGTTGTTGCCCCTTGTGATCGCCGGACAAAAATTTGGCATCCTTGCGCTGGCTGGTGAGCAAGAAGATGCCGAATGGGAGCCGGTTTGCATGTTGGCCGAGACAGGGTTGATGTACCTGGGGCTGGTACTGCGCAATCTGCACCATCTGGAGCAGGTAGAAAAGCTGGTCGAAGAGCGCACGGCTGCGCTGCGTGAGAGCGAAGAACGATTTCGACTGCTTGCGGAATCGGCCCTGAGCGGGATTTACCTGATTCAGGATGGCCTGTTTCGCTATCTCAATCCAGCGCTGGCAGCCGTGTTCAAATACGAGGTCGAGGAACTGATTGATCGCCTGGGGCCACTGGATCTGACCCATCCTGACGACCGCGCGATGGTGCAGGAAAACATCCGTCGGCGAATAGAAGGCGAAACGCCATCCGTTCACTACCGTTTCCGTGGGCTATGTTCCGTGGGCTATGCAAGGATGGAAGCGTCCGCGACATCGAGGCACTTGGCGGGGTGATCTCCTATCGGGGACGGCCGGCCATTATCGGCACCTTGCTGGATGTGACTGAGCAAAGACGCCACGAACGCGAATTGCAGGCCCAGGCCATGCTGGCACAGGCCATCGCCGAGGAAAACCAGCTTCAACCTCTTCTGGAACGCTTGCTGCAAGCCGCCCGCCAGGTGATCCCGAACGCCGAAAAAGGTTCCATCCTGCTGCTTGAAGAGGATGGTCGGCTGCGCATTCGCGCCCTGAACGGATATAGCGATCCGCGCATATACACCCTTCGCTTTGCCCAGGAACAGGGATACTCGGCCCGTGCATTGCGCCAGCGAAGCCCTTTGCGGATCGCAGATGCGCGAAGCGATCCGCAAATCCGCTACGATGGCGAAATTGAGGAGGTGCGCCAGATCCAGAGTGCCATCGTTGCGCCCCTGTGGGCGCACGGGGAAGTGATCGGGGTGATTTCCCTCGACGCCACGCGCAAAGATGCTTTCACAGAAGAGGACCTCCAGAGATTAACCCACTTTGCCACCACCGCGGCCTTGCTGATCGAGCGAGAGCGCCTGTTTGAGAGCGCTCATGCACGTCTGCACGAGCTGGAGTTGCTTTACCAGAGCGCTTTGAAATTCACGCAGGCGCGCACGGTTGCGGAAGTCGCTGAAGGCCTGGTGGAGGCACTGCGAGGGCTTTTTTCCTGGCATCATTTTGCAGTGCGCTTACTGGGTAATTACCTACCAACTGCCCATCCACTCTCATCTTTGTCATTGCGAGCCGCCGCAGGCGGCGAAGCAATCCCCTTATCAGCCAGGAGATTGCTTCGCTACGCTCGCAATGACAAGAGTTAGAGAGTTCTTCATCGCTTAGGGTAGGCAGTTACCTGAACCAAGAGTAGGTGAGCATGGAAGCGGGATCAATCATGGCGGCGCAAGCCGTCGTACCTGCCACCCCTCAACAGTCCATACCTACACCTGCACAGCCTGCCACTCTGGAAATCCGGGCGACGATGAAGGAGGCGGTGACGACCATGAAGGAGGCGGTGGCGACGATGATTGAATCTTGAGCTGCGATCCCTGCTGACATTCCGGAAGGCCAGTTCATCGTCGTCCGCAGCCTGCTTACTGCCGTCCATCTGCCTGCTGAGAAGCCCGTCCTGCGGTCGTCGGTGGTCTGGATTTCGGGATTTATCATCCACTGTGGATTGACACAGGCTGTAAAGCCTGTGCTACCATCGTCCACCGTCTGTAACTGTTCAGTCTTGCATCAAAACTGTTGTGTTTGTCATTGCGAGGAGCGTTCTGTGCGACGAAGTAATCCCCAAGCGGTCAATTTGGCCTGATAAATGGGAGATTGCTTCGCCAAAAACGGCTCGCAATGACATGGCTGAGTAGTTACGTTTAGCAAATTATTGCCGTAATCTGGCGAGATGGGGCGGCCAACCGCTGTACCACCGACCTTTGGTCGGTTTGCCAGGCAGAGCCTGGTGATACCCTGCTTGCTCCTGCCCTGCGCTCGCATTTTGAGCCGGGGTAAAAGCCTTTTTGGTCATGGAAGGCCCGCCCTACAGTCTTCCCTCCACCGTTTGACGGGCTGGAAAGCCCGCCCTACAGTCATCTATCGTCTACCGTCCATCCCGCTCTCTGTCGTTGGCGTCTGTCGCCTGTCCCGCGGTCTGCCGTCTGCGGTCCGCGGTCTTCATTCGTTGATTCGTTCCCTATTCGTTGACGGTCCGCCTCCCCCGACAGGCTGGAAAGCCCGTGTTACTGATAGCCACGGTTTACCGTCCACCGTCTATCGTTTGACGGGCTGGAAAGCCCGCCCTACAGTCATCTATCGTCTACCGTCCATTCCGCTCTCTGTTGTTAGCATCCGTCGCCTGTCCCGCGGTCTGCCGTCTGCGGTCCGCAGTCTCCATTCGTTGATTCGTTCCCTATTCGTTGACGGTCCGCCTCCCCCGACAGGCTCGAAAGCCCGTCCTACTGCCGTCCGCCGTCCATCGTCTCTTCTCCGTGGTCTCTGTGGTGAAAGAAAATTCCCTTTTGCAGTGAACTCAGGGATATAATAAAAATAGCCGTGAGATTCTGGAGGAAAGAGGAAGGATGAGCACGCGGACAGACATTCGCCCTTCGCCGATTGCCGGACTGTGGTATGAGGGGGAGCCGCGGAGACTGGCAAAAGTGGTAGATGCGTACCTGGATCAGGCGCAAATTCCTGAACTGGAGGGAGAAATCGTGGGGGTGATTGCACCTCACGCCGGGCATCGTTATTCGGGTGCAGTAGCAGGTTACGCCTTTGCAACAGTACGCGGGCGCAGCTATCCCCTGGTGGCCGTGATCTCCCCCATGCATCATCCGTATTTCCAGCCTTTGCTTACCTCGGCCCATCAGGCCTATGCGACCCCTTTGGGGGTCATCCCCATCGCCCACGACGTGGTGGCAGCGCTGGATCAGACCCTGAAACGGCGATTGGGATATGGCCTGAGCCCGGTACGCAACGATGCGGAACATTCCCTGGAAATCGAATTGCCCTTCCTGCAGCAAGCCCTGCGCGAGCCGTTCATGTTGCTACCGGTGATGGTGCGCGCCCTTGACCCTCGCGTTTCGCAGGCGCTCGGCGAGGCGCTGGCGGAGGTGCTTGCCGATCGCTCCGCGTTGCTGGTCGCCAGCACCGATCTCTCCCATTACTACGATCAGCAAACCGCTCTGAGCCTGGACCGCGCGATGCTGGAGCAGATCGAGGCCTTTTCGCCCGAAGGCGCTTTTGAAGTGGAAGCGCAGGAAAAGGGCTACGCCTGCGGCCTGGGCGCTGTGACTGCCGTACTCTGGGCAGCTCGCGCCCTGGGCGCGGACCGTGTGCGCCTGCTGCGACACGCCACCTCCGGCGACGTGACCGGAGATTACTCCCAGGTCGTCGGCTATGCAGCCGCCGTGATCCTGAAGACAGCGCGCCCATGATCCCACGTCACCTGCGTATTGCCGGCTTCCTTTCCTACCGCGACGCGGTGGAGATAGACTTCACGCGCTTTGATCTGGCCTGTATCTCCGGCCATAATGGCGCAGGGAAGTCGTCCCTGTTAGATGCCATTACCTGGGCGCTTTTCGGCGAGGCGCGCGGCCGGCAGGAGGCGGTGATCAACCTTCAATCCCCGCGTGCCAGGGTGGATTTCACGTTCGAGCTGGAGGGGAACGTGTATCGCGTCGTGCGCTCGCTGGAGCGCGGCAAGTCGGTGGTGCTGGAGTTCGAGCTACAGGATGGTCACCATTCGGCGCCATCCTGGCGGCCGCTCACAGAACGAACCGTGCGCGAAACGCAGGCTCGCCTGGAATCCCTCCTGCGGATGGATTATGAGACCTTCATCAACACCTCTTTCTTCTTGCAGGGAAAAGCGGATCAGTTTGCCCAGCAGACCCCCTCCCGTCGCAAAGAGGTGCTGGCCAGTGTGCTCGGGCTGGAAATCTGGGAGAGTTACCGCGAACGCGCCGCCGAACGCCGCCGCCAGCTGGAGGAGGAGCTGGCGCGACTTGAGGGCTCGCTGAAAGAGATCGAGCAGGAGCTGGGGGAAGAAGCGACGCGCCAGGAGGCGCTGCGCAGGGCCAAAGAGCAATGGCAGCAATGCATTCGGCGGCGCCAGGAGCAGGAACAGTGGGTAAATCAGCTCCGGGACTCGCTCAAACTGTTTGAGATGCAAAAACATCAACTCGAAGCGACCAGAGATGCGCTGAGAAAGCAAGAGGAAGAATATGCAGCGCGGGCCAGGCGGATTCAGGAAGAGCAGGAAAAACTTCATCGCCTTCAGGAAATCTTGCAGCAGGAGCAGGAAATTCGGGATCGCTATCATCGCCGCCAGGCCTTGCGCGCCGAACTGGATTCCCTGGAGGCATTGCGTTTCCGCTTCAGCGAAGTGGAAACGCAGCGGAAGAGCGTAGAGCAACAGGTGCAGGAGGCGCGCGTGCGCCTGGAACAGGAATTGCACCATTTGCAGGACCAGGCCACACGTCTGCAGGAGGCGCAGGCGCAGATTCCTTCCCTTGAAGCAGAACTCGAACATCTGCAGCAGGAAATCGCCACGCTGCAGGCCCAGCTCGAAACCTTCGAGGAAAATCAAAAGCAGCGCGATGCTTTGCGCCAGGAAAAGGCCGCACGAGACAGCGAGAATCGGGAGCTAAAGCGTCAGATGGATGCCCTGAAGGAACGGCTGGATCGCCTGGAGGAGGCCGGCGCACGTTGCCCGCTCTGTGGCCAGCCCCTGACTGCGGAGCATCTTGAGCGCACGAAGCAGGAGATCACCCTGGAAGGAAAAGAAATGGGGCGCCGCTATCGCGAGAACCTGAGACGCTGCCAGGAGATTGAAGCGATCTTGCGCGCCCTCGCTGATCCGCAAGAGCGAAATCGCCTGCTTCAGCAGATGCAGGAACGCATCGCTCAGCGTGCGACAGTGGAGACCCGCTTGCAGGAATTGCATCTCCAGCAAACACGCTGGGAGGAGGAAACTCTGCCGCGCCTGCGGGAGGTGGAGCGCCTGCTACAGGAACAGGCCTTTGCCCCGGAAGCGCAGCAGCAGTTACGTGAACTGGAACAGGCTTTGCAATCGTTGGGCTACGATCCTGCCTCTCATCGCGCCCGGCAGGAAGAATTCCAGTCGCTGCAGGGGGTGGAGGAGGACTATCGCCTTTTGGAGCAGGCGCGGTTTGAAATTGCCAGCCTCGAAAAATGGATCGCTGAATGGAGCAAAGATCAGAACAAGTTGCAGGAGGGCATCGAGCGTCAAAAGAAGGAGATTGCCGATCTGGAAACGAAATTGCAACCGTTCCAGGAGCTAAAAGCCAAACTGGAGCAGGCCGAGGACGAACTGCTCACACTCAAAGAGGCTGAAAATCAGGCCCTGGCGGAGGTCGGCGCGCGACGTCAGGCGGTTGAGGTGCTTGAGGCACAGCGTCAACGCGCCCGGCGCCTGCAACAGGAAAAGGAGCAGCTCCAGGCCCGTATCGGTCACTATCGCGCCTTAGAACGCGCCTTCGGCAAAGATGGCGTCCCGGCCCTGCTGATCGAGCAGGCTCTGCCTCAGATCGAGGCCCAGGCCAATGAAATCCTGGATCGCCTGAGCAACGGTCAGCTCTCCCTGCGTTTTATCACGCAAGCAGAATATCGGGATAAGCGGCGCGAGGACCGCAAGGAAACGCTGGAAATCCAGATCAGCGATCCCAGCGGTGTGCGGCCGTATGAGATGTATTCGGGTGGCGAGGCGTTTCGCATAAACTTTGCGCTACGCCTGGCGCTGGCACAGGTACTGGCACATCGCCGTGGCGCACGCCTGCAAACGCTGATCATTGACGAAGGCTTTGGCTCTCAGGATCCGCAGGGGCTGCAACGCCTGGTCGAGGCCATCAACCTGGTGAAGCCACAATTCGCCAAAATCCTGGTGATCACCCACCTTGACGAGTTAAAAGATGCTTTTCCGGTGCGCATTGAGGTCGAAAAGGGGCCACGTGGCTCGAATGTGCGCATTATTGAGTTTCTCGATAGCGATACGGATTAGACCGCAGACGGCAGACGGCAGACCGCGGTGGAACAGGCTTTAGCCTGTTGGGAGGCAGACCGTCAACGAATGGGGAACGAATCAACGAATGGAGACCGCGGACGGCAGACTGCGAAATGGACGATGGGCGGTGGAGACTGTAGACCGCAGTAGGGCGGGCTTTCTGGCCTGCCAGGGATGAAAGGGGGCATCACTACCGAAGGGCAAATAGCTATCAGGGCACAGGAGATTGAGTTTTCCTTGCGCCAGGGCCTCTTTACCAGGATCATCGCCAGTGATTTGATCTGCTCTCTCCGCAAAAGGTGCGATGAAAAACTTGTTTTAACCCCCCCTTCTTTTTCGTTACCTGTTTTCACGAACAGGAAACATTGACTTGCATCATGGCTCATGCTATGATGTATAAGAGACAAGGAAACACGAGGTGCACTTATGAGTACCGAATTTATCTTTCGTATTGCCGGCATGTTCCTCTTCGGCGTCGGCGGGGGATACCTGGGATGGTATGTGGGCATGTTGCAACCGGCTGAAATGGGGCGTTCGATTACCCTCTTTGCCCTGCTGGGCGCGCTCTTCGGCCTGATCATGACCCCTTACTTTACCACGCGTCCTGTCCGTGCGCTGCGCAATCTGGTGATGCGCGTGGCAGCCGAAACGCTCCTTGCCGGCCTGCTCGGCCTGATTGTTGGATTGCTCATCGCTGCGCTGCTGGCTTTTCCCCTCTCCCTGCTCCCCTCCCCGTTTGGGCGCATTTTCCCCTTTCTGGCCGCGGTGCTTTTCGGCTATCTGGGGGTGATCCTCTTCGTCATGAGGCAGGGAGACATCCTCAGCCTGCTGAGCGCCATGTCCGGGCGAGAAAGCGAAGCCGGCGTTTCCTCTTCCTGGAATAATCTCAATCGCACGATCCTGGTAGATACCAGTACCATCATTGACGGTCGCATTGCCGATATTGTGCGCACCGGCTTCCTGCCCGGCACCCTGTTGATCCCCCGCTTTGTGCTCAACGAGCTACAGTACATCGCCGATTCCTCCGATATTCTGCGGCGACAGCGCGGGCGGCGGGGTATGGAGGTGCTCGCCGAGCTCCAGAAAATGCCCAATGTCCTGGTTCGCATCAGCGATATGGACGTTGAGGGGGCGCGCGAGGTGGATAGCAAACTGGTCATCCTCGCCCGCCAGCTCAAAGCTCCCATTCTCACCAATGATTACAACCTCAACCGCATTGCTGAACTTCAGGGAGTGACCGTCCTTAACATCAATGAGCTGGCCAACGCCGTGCGTGCCGTCGTCCTGCCCGGCGAAACCCTGACGGTCAACATCATTCAGGAGGGCAAAGAACCCGGTCAGGGCGTCGGATACATGGACGATGGGACGATGATCGTCGTCGAAAACGGCAGGGATTACATCGGCGAATACGTTCAGGTGACGGTGACCAAAGTGCTTCAGACCGCCGCCGGGCGCATGATCTTCGCCCGTGTCGAGGAAGAGAAGAAAGCGCGCCGTTGATTGCGTCCCTGGCCGAGTTATGCTATGATCCTGTTGCCCTTATCCTCATCCCTCCCCTTGAGGCAGGGGGAGACTGCAGAATTTTTGACTTCATCCACTTGAAGGCAGGCAACCCATGTTACGCATTTACAACACGCTCACCCGCCAGAAGGAAGAATTCCAGCCCCTGGAGCCAGGCGTCGTCAAGATGTACGTCTGCGGGCCTACCGTGTATGCCGATGCGCATGTCGGTCATGCCATGTCGGCGCTGGTCTTCGACATTGTTCGGCGTTACCTGATCTACAAGGGCTATGACGTGCGTTTCGTAATGAACTTCACCGATGTAGATGACAAGATCATCCAGCGCGCCCGGCAATCCGGGATAGACCCCTTTGCGCTGGCGGAACATTACATCCAGCAGTTCCAGGAACAACTGCGCGCCTTAAACGTCTTGCCGGCCACCGTTCACCCTCGTGCCACCCAGACCATCCCTCAAATTCAGCAGATGATCCAGGGGTTGATCGAAAAAGGATATGCCTACGCGCCCGGCAATGGCGATGTGTACTATCGCGTGACCCGCAAACCCGATTACGGCAAACTTTCCGGGCGCAAGCTCGAGGAGATGCAGGCAGGCGCACGCATTGAGGTGGGGGAGCAAAAAGAGCACCCCATGGATTTCGCCCTCTGGAAAGCGGCCAAGCCCGGTGAACCTGCCTGGGATAGCCCCTGGGGCAAGGGGCGCCCCGGCTGGCATATCGAATGCTCGGCCATGAATCTCGCCTACCTCGGAGAACAGATAGACATTCATGGCGGCGGCAACGATCTGATCTTCCCCCATCACGAGAATGAGATCGCTCAATCCGAAGCCTATACCGGCAAGCCCTTCGTGCGCTACTGGATGCACAATGGCATGTTGCAACTCGGCGGCGAAAAAATGTCAAAATCGCTGGGCAACCTGGTGACCATTGAGGAATTCCTCAAAGAGCACGAAGGCGATGTGATGCGGATGCTCGTCTTGAACAGCAATTACCGCGCCCCACTCTCCTTCACGCCAGAAGCCATTGAGGCCGCGGAGAAAGGATTGGAGCGCCTGCGCTCCGCCCTGCGACCTGCGGCACCCGCCGCCGCTGGGGTTGCTGCGGAGGTCGCCGAAGCGCTGAAAAACCAGGCGGAGGCCACCCGTCAGGCGTTTGAGCAGGCGATGGATGACGACTTCAATACCGCCGCTGCCCTGGCAGCCCTGTTTGAACTGGTGCGCGCCATCAACACCGCCCGCGACCAGGGCGCCACCCAGGAACAACTTCAACCGGCTCAGGAGATGTTGCTGCGCCTGGCGGGAGTGCTTGGTCTGCGCCTCGAAAAGAAGAAAGAGGCCCCGGATGTCGTCCCCTTCGTCGAATTGCTGATCGAAGTACGCAACGAATTGCGCAAACAGAAGCTCTGGGCGCTCTCCGATCTCATCCGTGACCGTTTGAAGGCGTTGGGCATCCTCCTGGAAGATACTCGTGAAGGTACCACCTGGCGTTGGGAATAGCGATGGCAAAAATTTCTCGTCGTGATGTGCTGAAACTGGCTCTGGCAGGTGCAGGATACCTGACCCTCCACCCCCTGGAGCGCATTTTACCTGCACCGCAGTTCCCGGAAGGCGATTTACTCGGTCGAGTCTTGTACAAAGTGGATGTGAAAGCGGCGCCACGCGAAGACGCGCCGACCGTGAACGTGCTTTACGAAGACGCCGTCGTGCCCTGGCTGCGTGAGACGGTCGGCCCCAAGCCCTACCGCATCAACCAGCGTTGGGTAGAAACCCCTGCAGGCTATATTTATGCCCCCTACCTGCAGCCGGTGCGCAATTTACCCAATCAACCCCTGACCGCCATTCCGGAAGGCAAGCCCGGCTTTTGGGCGGAAGTCACAGTCCCCTACGTGGACCTGTATCTGGACAATCCTCCTCCGCGTTCTCCCTGGGCGAAAGACATCATCGAGGTCTATCAGCAACACCCCAGGCTGTATTACAGTCAGGTGGTGTGGATAGACCAGATTCGCGTCAACGAGGCCGGGCAGGTGCTGTATCGCTTCAATGAGGATGATAAGCACGGCTGGGGATATGGGGATATTTTCTGGGCAGATGCCACAGCGTTCCGCCCGCTGACCGCAGAAGACCTGGCGCCGATCCATCCGGAAGTTCCCCCCGAGGAGAAAAAGATCGTCGTCAACCTGACCTACCAAACGCTCTCCTGCCTGGAAGGGAATCAGGAGGTGTACTTCTGCCGCATCTCCAGCGGTGCAAAATGGGATGCCTATGGCAATCCGGTGGACAAATGGTCTACGCCGATGGGTGAAAATCAGGCAACCTGGCGCAAAACGATCTCCCTGCACATGAGCGGTGGAACCACAGGCGCCGGCTATGATACCCCGGCGGTTTCATGGACCATGCTGTTTAACGGCAGTGGGATCGCCATTCATGCGGCCTTCTGGCACAATGATTTTGGCACCCCGCGCTCGCATGGCTGCGTCAACGCCCGGCCGGAAGATGCCAGGTGGATCTTCCGCTGGAGCACCCCTTATCTCACCCTCGACCAGAGTGATGTTCAGTTAACCTGGCCAGATCACGGTACGCTGGTCAGTGTAGTGGAACGCCAATTCTAAAGGAGAAAACATGCTTGAAGTGACAGTGACCCTCGCTTTTCTGGCCGGCCTGGCCTCCTTCCTTTCCCCTTGCGTTTTTTCCCTGGTCCCGGTGTATATCGGCTACCTGGGAGGGCGAGCGGCTGGGGAAACGCAGGCCGCGCAACGCTGGAGCACTTTTGCCCATGGCCTGGCATTCATCCTCGGCTTCAGCTTCGTTTTCGTAACGCTGGGCGTCACGGCTTCTCTGGCCGGTCAATTGCTTTACGACCTGCGCTACTATCTCGCTCGCCTGGGAGGGATCATCGTGATCCTGTTCGGCATTCACATGACCGGCCTCTTTCGCATCCCTTTCCTGGAATATGACCTGCGCGTTCACGATCAACCCAGGCAGGGCCTGGGGTATCTCTCCTCTTTCCTGATGGGCATCTTCTTCTCCGCCGGCTGGTCTCCCTGCGTCGGCCCGGTGTTGGGAGCGATCCTGACGCTGGTGCTGAACGGGGGCGATTTGCGCCTGGGGACGATCCTGCTCTCCGCATATTCCGCCGGCCTGGCCATTCCCTTCCTGATCGCTGCCCTGGGGATCGGTTGGGTGACCACCCTCTTGCGCCGCTACGGACGGCTGATGCATTTTATCGAGATCGGCATGGGTGTCGTGCTGATCATCGTCGGCGCCATGCTCTTCGCCGGCGTCTTTGAAACCCTGGCGCGGTTTGGCTTCTTCGTTGATTTTGGGCTTTAGCCTGTCGCTTTGAATCGCCCCTTGCCAGGACTTCGAGGGCCTTGCGGTCGGTTTGCCCTTGAACAGTTTCTTTGACAGGTTTTCGCACTGCACCCTTCCCCAATCTCATCTCAGGAGGTTCGCATGGCTCTGGTAAAAGATTTACTCGCATATCGTAACACCCACCCGGTATGTGTCTCGCCGAATGATACCGTTTTACACGCGCTTCAGGTGATGGCGCAGGAAAACATCGGCGCTGTGCTGGTCGTAGAAGGCCACAAAGTGTTGGGCATTTTTACCGAACGCGATTATGCTCGCAAGGGAGAGATAGCTGGGCGCACGGCTGCGCATACCCTTGTGAAAGAGATGATGACCTCTGAACTGATCAGCGTGACTCCCAAAACCTCGCTGGAAGAGTGCTTGAAGTTGATGCAAACCTATCATATTCGTCACCTGCCCGTGGTGGATGGAGAGCGGGTGATCGGCATTCTCTCCATGCGCGATGTCATGGAAGCGGTGCTGAAGGAGCGGGAGAGCGAAATCGTGGGTCTGGAAAACTACATTATTGGCAGCAGTTTCCAGATGTAAGGTATACCCACCCAATGCCCATTCTTGTCATTGCGAGGCGGCAATAGCCGCCGAAACACTCCCCTCGCGAGTCTGACATAAGCAGTCCCCCAATTACCAGAGGGGATTGCTTCGGCAGAGAACGCCCTCGCAATGGCAACGATGCCGAAATATAACATTGTCGAGGTGGTTACGAGGAGCATTGGAGAGCTGGATGCTTAATGTTATCCTTTACACGTATGAGGGCTGCGAGGCCTGTGACGAAGTGCGTCATGAATTGCAAAGATTGCAGGCTGAGTATCCGCATCGGTTGTACGAGGTAGATGTCACACATCAGGACGCGTTCCACAATCACCGGGCGCGCCTGCCGATGATCGAGATCGGCCACTACCACCTCGAAGCGCCGTTCAGCCTGGAGGCTCTTCAGATCACCCTGCGCGCGGCCTGGGAGCAGGCACAGAAAGCGGGAAGTAAACCTTTTTCGCCCCCTGAAGTCAGCAGGGCAGACCGCATCCTTTTCAGCTTCACCCGTCACTATGTGCTTGTGCTCAATCTGATCCTCGCCTTGTATGTGGGGGTGCCCTTTCTGGCCCCTCTGTTTATGAAGGCCGGCCTCACACTGCCAGCCCGAATGATCTACGCGTTCTATGCCCCTTTTTGCCATCAACTGGCTTTCCGCTCCTGGTTCCTCTTCGGAGAACAGGCCTACTATCCACTGGAAGCGGCTCGAATTCCAGGGGTAAAAACCTTTGAAGCGATCAGCGGATTGCGCCAGGTCTCCGATCCCTGGAGCCCGGAGCGTCTTCAGGCTCGCGCGTTCGTGGGGAACGAACAGGTGGGCTACAAAGTGGCGTTATGTGAGCGCGATGTGGCCATTTATGGCTCGATGTTGCTGTTTGGTCTGCTCTTTGCGCGCTTCCGCAATCGCCTGCGACCGCTCCCGCTGCTGTGGTGGGTGGTATTGGGTCTGCTGCCGATTGGTCTGGATGGTTTTTCGCAGCTTTTCAGCCAGTATTCGTTTGCCTGGCTCTCCTCCTTTCTCCCCTATCGCGAAAGCACGCCCTTCCTGCGCACCCTGACGGGGTTTCTCTTCGGCTTCTTGACCGCCTGGGTGATCTTTCCTGCGCTTGAACCCTCCATGCGGGAGACAGAACGCCTCTTCCTGCGAAAATTCGCGCTGAGTGGTAAATAACGATGCCCTTTCTCGAACAGGATGGTCTGCGCTATTTTGTCTTTGAACGTTTCCCGGATTCGGTGATCCATGCCGTTTTCACCCGGCGCGGGGGAGTCAGCCCGGCCCCCTGGGCATCTTTGAATGTCGGTGGGACGGTGGGGGATGATGCGGAACGGGTGCGCGAGAACCAGCGACGAATGTTAGCTGCCATCGGACGCTCAGGGGACTCGGTGTTCGACGCCTGGCAGGTGCACGGCGTCAACGTGTTTCGGGCCGATGCTCCCCGCCCCCCACAGATGCCACATCCCCAGGCTGATATTCTGATCACCGACCGTCCACAGGTCACGCTTTTGATGCGTTTTGCCGATTGTGTGCCGATCTTCCTGCTCGACCCACGACGGGGCGCCATTGCCCTGATCCATGCCGGTTGGAAAGGAACCGTGGCCGGCGCCGCGCGACTTGCGGTGCAGGCCATGCGCCAGCACTACGGGAGCGTGCCGCAGGACCTCCTCGCCGCAATCGGTCCCTCGATTGGCCCCGATCACTACGAGGTGGGGCCGGAAGTCGTGGAGCAGGTGCGCGCAACCTTTGGGGCGCAGGCGGAGCGCGTGCTCATCGCCAGGAACGGGCACACCCATTTTGACCTCTGGCAGGCCAACCGCTTGCTCCTGGAATTTGCCGGCGTGGGGCAGATTGAAATCGCCGGCTTGTGTACCGCCTGCGATCTGGAAAACTGGTATTCTCATCGCGCCGAACGCGGACGAACCGGACGCTTTGGCGCTGTGTTTGCGATAAAATGAAGGTGGTAACCTCACACGTGGAAAGTGCCCAATGCTCGTCGAGCAGATTCGTCAACGTTATCTGGAAACCCTGGAACGAATGGAAAAGGCGGCGCAACGCACCGGACGCGATCCGCGTCAGGTGCAGTTGATCGTGGTGACGAAAGCCCAACCGCTGGAAGTCGTGCAGGCGGCCATCCAGGCCGGCGCCCAGGCGCTGGGAGAGAACTATCCAGAAGAAGGTGTTATGAAAATTCAATCTCTCCCGGAAGCAAAACGGGTACAATGGCATATGATCGGCCACCTGCAGCGTCGCAAGGCGGAGCTGGTCATCCAGCACTTTGACTTCTTCCACGCGTTAGACAGTTTGCGGCTGGCGCAACGCCTGAGCCGCCTGGCTCAGGAAGCCGGGCGTATCCTGCCCACGTTGCTGGAGTTTAATGTGAGTGGTGAGGCAAGTAAATTCGGCTGGCCAGCCTGGGAGGAAGCCGCCTGGCCCAACCTCTGGCCGGAGATCGAGGCGGTGCTCACCCTACCCGGATTGGCCATCCAGGGCGTAATGGCCATGCCCCCCTTGTTTGAAAACCCGGAAGAAGTGCGCCCATATTTTCGACGCTTGCGACGGCTCTTTGAAACCCTCTCCCAACGTTTTCCCCAGGCCGAATGGCGCCACCTCTCCATGGGTACCAGCGCCGATTATGAAATTGCCATCGAAGAGGGCGCCACTATGGTACGTGTGGGCCAGGCGATCCTGGGGCCACGCCCTCCCAAACAGGAGTCAAAATGAGCTTCTTCATCGTTCAACTCATCCGATCTGTTGCCAACCTGCTCATCCTGCTCCTCGTCATAGATGCGATCCTCTCCTTTTTCATGCCCCCCTATCATCCCACACGGGCAGCGCTGGGGCGGATTTTGAACCCCTTGCTCGATCCGATCCGCCGCGTGGTGCCTCCTGTGGGCATGTTCGATTTCAGTCCCTTGATCCTGATCATCCTGATCCAGATCGTCGCGAACCTGCTCATTTCCCTGTTCTTGTGAGGTTGTTATGTCAAAACGCTCCTTTCGTCTCCACGATGGACAGCACGGCGCTGCTCTGGCTATTCGCGTGACGCCCAAAGCCAGTCGCAACGCGATCGTCGGAGTCCTGGATGATGGCACGATCAAAATTCACCTGACAGCCCCACCGGTGGAAGGGCAGGCCAATCAGGCATTACTGGAGTTCCTTTCGGAAGTCCTGGGAGTGCCAAAATCGAACCTGGAGATCGTGGCTGGCCATAGTGGACGGGATAAGCTGGTCTCCATCCTGAATATGGACGCACAGACGGTGCACCAGCGTATCCTGGCACATTTGAGCGATTAGGAGCGGTAAAAAATTTCTACCGTTCTTCCTGCTCATTGCTCCGTTCATCGCCGACTGGCGAGAGCGAGGGCGAACCCTGTTACTCAGCCATTTCATTGCGAGCCGTTTTTGGGCGAAGCAATCTCCCGTTTATCAGGCCAGCTTGACCGCCTGGGGATTGCTTCGTCGCAAAGAACGCTCCTCGCAATGACATCCCAAACGGTTTTGATGCAGGGCTGAATCGTTACGAAAATTCTCTACCGTTGTATCGGACTCTACCAGTCTCTGGAGGGTACCATGTCCACACAAATCTCTGTTCCGGAACAAGGGGGACGGAAGAAGGTCACCGTGCTCACGCTGCGCCAGAAGAAAGAGCGCGGGCAGCCGATCACCATGCTCACCGCCTACGATTATCCCACGGCGATCCTGCTGGAGCGGGCCGGGATTGACGCCATCCTGGTCGGCGATTCGCTGGGGATGGTGGTGCTGGGCTATGAAAACACGCTCCCGGTGACGATGGATGAGATGATCCATCACTGTAAGGCCGTTGCACGGGGTGCACGAACTCCCCTGCTAATCGGAGATATGCCGTTTCTCTCCTATCAGGTCTCGGTGAGCGAAGCGGTGCGCAACGCCGGGCGCTTCCTGCAGGAGGGCGGCATGGATGCTGTGAAGCTCGAAGGGGGACGCGAACGGCTGGAGGCGATCCGCGCCATCGTCCAGGCCGGCATTCCGGTGATGGGTCACCTGGGACTGACTCCCCAATCGGTGCACCAGTTAGGAGGCTTTCGACCCCAGGGACGCACGGCGCGCGCTGCGCAACGCCTGCTGGAGGATGCGCGGCTGCTGGAAGAGGCCGGATGCTTCGCCATCGTGTTGGAATCGGTGCCGGCGCGCCTGGCCACGCTGATCTCCCAACGCCTGAGCATTCCTACCATCGGCATTGGAGCCGGCCCCGGCTGCGACGGGCAGGTGCTGGTGACGCACGATCTGCTCGGACTGTTTGAGCGCTTCACCCCACGCTTCGTCAAACGGTATGCCCAACTCCATGCCGAGATCGAGCGCGCGTTCCGTGAGTATATTCAGGATGTGGAAGCGCGGCGCTTCCCGGCGGCAGAGCATACGGTAGAAATGAGCGAAGAGGAATGGGCAGAGCTACAGCAGTTGCTGGGCGAGAGCATCCTTTCAGAATGAGTGGTAACTGCCTACCCTAAGCGATGAAGAACTCTCTAACTCTTGTCATTGCGAGCGTAGCGAAGCAATCTCCTGGCCGATATGGGGATTGCTTCGCCGCCTGCGGCGGCTTGCAATGACAAAGTATGGATGGTTGGTGGGCAGCTGGTAGGTAATTACGAATGAGTGAGCAATTTCCGGTTTTGATTGTGGGTAGCGGCGCGCTGGCGCTGCTCTTCGGCGCGTGGCTGGGAGCCGCCGGCTATCCGGTGACGCTGCTGGGGAGCTGGCGCCAGGGCGTGGAGACGGTTCGGGAACGCGGCATCTATCTGTGGAGCGGAGAGCGCCGGCTACACGTGCCGGCAAGGGCTGTCTTCACACCCCAGGAAGCCGGCCCGGTACGGTGGGCGCTGGTGCTGGTGAAATCCTGGCAGACAGAACGCGCTGCATACCAGCTTCGAGAGTGCCTGAGCGAGGACGGCCTGGCTCTCACCTTGCAGAATGGCCTCGGAAACCGGGAAATCCTCGAACGCGTCCTGGGAAAGGCACGCGTCGCTCAAGGGGTGACGACTTATGGGGCAACCCTGATCGGGCCGGGTGAGGCGCGCCTGGGAGGGCAGGGGACAATCTTTCTGGCGGAGCATCCACGCCTGGAAGCGTTCTTCCATGCCTTTCGCCAGGCCGGCCTGCAGGTGGAGCAAAGCGAGAGGCTGGAGACGATGATCTGGGGAAAGCTGGTGATTAATTCTGCCATCAATCCGCTGACGGCGGTGCTGAATGTGCCCAACGGGGAGCTGCTGGCGCGGCCTGGGGCACGCGCTCTGTTAGGGGCACTGGCCGAGGAGACCGCGGCCATCGCGCGCGCCCTGGGCATTCCGCTCCCGTTTGCCGAAGCGCGTGCGGCTGCGGAAGCGGTGGCGCAGCAGACGGCGCAAAACCTTTCTTCCATGCTCCAGGATGTGCGGCGCGGCGCTCCTACAGAGATTGATGCCATCTGCGGCGCCATCTTCGCCGAGGCGCAGAAGCGGGGAGTGCCTGCGCCGCTGAACTGGACCATGTGGCACCTGGTGCGCGCCCTGGCTTCGCCTCCGCCTCCCAGCGGGGAGATGCCGCAGGTTCAGCAGCCGGCCCCAGGTCCCCGATAGGAAGGCGCAGTCGGCGCGCGCAGGCACGGAAGGGGAGAGAGCCAGGGCCCTCTCCCCTGGCCGATCAGACGAGCTTTCCTTCCCTATCCATAAGAATAAACCGCCGCTTGCGGGATGTCATGCCAGTCGTAGGGGGTGAGCTGATAGACGTGATAGTTCAGCCAGTTCGAGAAGAGCAGATGGGCATGACCGCGCCAGCGGACGATGGGCGGTTGGGTGGGATCATCGTTCGGAAAGTAGTTGACCGGGATGTGGATCGGCAGGCCTTTGCTGAGATCGCGCTCATATTCGTATTTCAGCGTCAGCGGATCGTATTCGGAGTGACCAGGGACGTACACGCGCCGCCCATCCTTTGAGACGATGAGGTAGAGGCCGGCTTCCTCCGATTCGGCCAGGATTTGCAAATCGGGGATGCGTTCGACATCCTGGCGACGGATTTCGGTGTGGCGCGAGTGGGGAGCGAAGAAGCGATCATCGAAGCCACGCACCAGCGGATGGCGCGGATCGAGCACGCGATGTTCAAAAACGCCGAACATTTTGCGCGGTAGGGGATATTTGGGAATGCCGTAACGATGATAGAGGGCAGCCTGGGAGGCCCAGCAGATGAAGAAGGTCGAAAAGACGTTGGACTCTGCCCAGTCCATCAACTCCTGGAGTTCGGGCCAGTAATCCACCTCTTCAAATTCGAGGTGCTCCACAGGGGCGCCGGTGATGATCAGACCATCGAATTTCGAGCGTTGCACCTGACCCAGGGTGCGGTAGTGTTTGAGCAGATGTTCTCTGGATGTGTTTTTGGAGTTATGCGAATGCATGTGGAGCAGGGTGACTTCAACCTGTAAGGGGGTGTTGCTGAGCAGACGCAGGAGCTGGGTTTCGGTCTGGATTTTGGTCGGCATCAGGTTGAGGATCGCCAGGCGCAGCGGGCGAATATCTTGATGACGCGCCCGGGTCTCCGGGATGACAAAGATGTTTTCGTTTTCCAGGATGGTACGCGCAGGAAGGGTATCTGGAATTTTGACCGGCATGTTTCCTCCTTTACACTTTGGAATGGGCAAGTGCCTGTTCGAGGTCCCAAAGGATGTCCTCAATATCCTCCAGGCCAACGCTGAGGCGGATGAAATCGGGGGTGACGCCGGCGCTGAGCTGTTCTTCCGGGGTGAGCTGGCTGTGGGTGGTGGTAGCGGGATGGATGGCCAGGGTGCGCGCATCGCCGACGTTCGCCAGGTGGCTGATCAATTGCAGGCTGTCAATGAACTTCCGCCCCGCCTCCACTCCCCCTTTGATGCCAAAGCCGAGAATGGCGCCGGGGCCTTTGGGCAGGTATTTGCGAGCGCGCTCGTAGTGCGGGTGGCTTTTCAACCCCGGATAGGTGACCCAATTGACCTGGGGGTGTTTTTCCAGGAATTCGGCCACTGCCTGCGCATTTTGTACATGGCGTTCCATCCGCAGGCTGAGGGTTTCCAGACCAAGCAGGGTGACCCAGGAGTTGAACGGCGATTGGCAGGCGCCAATATCGCGCAGGATCTGGACGCGGGCTTTGATGATGAAGGGGGGCAGGCCGGCTGCTTCCAGATCGGCATAGACCAGGCCATGATAGGAGGGATCGGGGGTGGTGAAGTTCTCAAAGCGGCCACTGCGCCAGTCGAAGTTGCCGCCATCTACGATGATGCCGCCAATGCTGGTGCCGTTGCCGCTGATGAATTTGGTGGTGGAATGGCAGACAATGTTGGCGCCCCATTCGATGGGACGGCAGAGGTAGGGCGTGGCAAAGGTGTTATCAATGACCAGGGGAATGCGATGCAGATGGGCAATTTCAGCCACTTCCTCAAACGGGAAGACGAAAATATCCGGGTTGCCGAGGGTTTCACCGTAGAGGATGCGGGTGTTCGGGCGAATGGCGCGCTCAAAGTTGAGCGGATCGCTGGGGTCTACAAAGGTGACTTCGATGCCCAGGCGGGGGAAGGTGTAGTTGAACTGGTTGTAGGTGCCTCCGTAGAGGCGGCTGCTGCTGACAATGTGATCGCCGGCCTGGCACAGGGTCAGGACGATCATCGCTTGAGCGGCGTGGCCGGAGCTGGCTGCCAGCGCGCCGACCCCACCCTCCAGATCGGCGATGCGTTTTTCCAGGACATCGGTCGTGGGGTTCATGATGCGGGTGTAGATATTGCCCAGCTCTTTGAGAGCGAACAGGCTGGCCGCATGCTCCGTGTCGCGGAACTGATAGCTGGTGGTCTGGTAAATGGGCACGGCGCGGCTGCCGGTCGTCGGATCGGGATCGTAGCCGGCATGGAGCTGACGGGTGGTGAACCCGGCACGGTGGGGTAGTGCAGAAAGGGACATGAGATACCTCCATGAAGTGGAATAAAAAATCTCCTCCAGACAGGCTTATCCAGAGGAGGTTTTGGCAAACAAAAAACCTCTTCTGAAAGAAGAGGCTGCTGAGAAGATCAAGCCACCTCTTATCTTCCAGAATGAAGACAATCCCTCATGGATTGTCATTCTGCCGGAATTGGCACCGTTCCTGCCGTTTGCAGGAGGTTGCCGAGGCTTCGTCGGGCCGGTCCCTCCGCCTCTCTGGATAAGGGTGTACGGTATGCAGTTGGATATTCGGAGTTTTCCGAAAAGATTGGGGCAGTTTATATCATGAAGGGAAGTGGTTGTCAAGGGTTTTGGAAGGAATGGTAACCGGCAGGCTGGTATAATCACACCCATGCGTGCTCGATGGGCCTTTTTGCTTTTTCTGGGAGCGTGCCTGGGCGTGCTGCTTTCCCTGCGTCCATGGCGATTGTTCTCGCCGCGCACGCGCTGGGTGATCGAATGGCTACAAAGGCCCGAGGCGCATCCAGAATGGCGCAGCCGGGCGCTCGTTCACTGTAACCAGGAGGCGCCTTTCCTCTTCCCCACGGAGGGATATATCGGCTATCTGTGGGATGATTCCTTTCGACTGGGGCATCGGCATCAGGGGATAGACATTTTTGGCGGCGGTGCAGTCGGAGAAACGCCCGTCTACGCCGCCTACGATGGCTACCTGACACGCCTGCCGCACTGGAAATCTTCGCTGATCCTGCGCCTGCCAGAGGATCCGCTCGTGCCAGGGCGACAAATCTGGCTCTATTACACCCATCTGGCAGACCGCGAGGGGAACTCGTTGATCCAACCCGATTTTCCTGCAGGCACTTATGAACGCTTTGTAGCCGCCGGCACGCTGCTCGGTTATCAGGGGAACTATTCCGGCAACCCGCTCCAACCGGTGGGCGTTCATCTGCATTTTTCCATCGTGCTGGACGATGGACGGGGCCATTTCCGCAACGAGCTGGATATTCGCAACACTCTCGATCCTTCTCCCTACTTCGGGCTGCCCTTAAATGGGCAGAAGAATCGCAACCGGATAGTTGTCTGTACAGAGGAGCCATGACATGAACCGCAAAGTGATCCTGATCCATGGCGCCGGACGGGGTCTGGGGCGCACCCTGGCCGAAGCCTTCACCCGACACGGGGCCGCAGTGGCGGCCAACGATCTCTCGCCGATCACGCTGGATTGGGCCCAGGCGCTGCAGGCAGAGGGATACGCAGTCCGCGCCTATACCGAAGACCCGACGCGCAAAATCGTCGCCCAGGCGCTGGTCAAACAGGTGGAAGATGAATGGGGACGGATTGATGTCCTGATCCACGTCGCTGCCATCGCTCCGCGGGCCTCGCTGTTGGAACTCGACGAATGGGACTGGCACCGCAGTCTGGACCTGAACCTGAGCGCTGCCTTTCTGCTCATTCAATCCGTCGGGCGGATCATGCGCCAACAGGGAAACGGCCTGATCCTGCTTTTGCTCAGCCTGGATCACACCCAGGCCCCGCAGCATCCGGCCTTTTTCATCGCCCAGATGGGGCTGTGGGGACTGGCGGCCCAGGCACGTCAGGAACTGGCGAGCTACGGCATCCAGGTTGAAATGCTCTCCGAATCGCCACCCCGCCTCCCCGATCTCCCTGCCACTCCCCCGTCGCTGCTTGACTATATTCTGGAACGGATAGGCCGATGAGCGAGTACGGTTTTTCTCTCCAGGGGAAACCGTCACATGGGCGGTAGATAACAGACTATGGACGGTAGACGATGGACAATGGAGGAACGGCCAACGAAGCAATTTTGCAGTAAAATTAAGTGAGCAAACACACGACTGACGAAAAACAAAGGCTTCAGCTACTTTTAACTGCTTCTGAGGAAGAATTCCAGCGCCTGATCTTAGATATTCATGATCAGCCAGTGCAGAAATTGTTTGCTGCTCTGGCGCAACTCACCTTGCTTCACTCGCGGCTTTCCGATCTCCTGCCAGAGCAGCCTGAAATCCTTGCGACCCTGCAGCGCGCCAGCAAGCTGCTGGAAAGCGCGCTGAGCGATATTCGTAATTTGCTGAGTACTTTCCGCACCCCCGAGTTCACGCATCGCAAACTCGATCAGATCATCGAAGACCTGATCGTTCAGTTTGAAACGCTCACGGGGTTAAAGGTCAATCTGGTACAAAAAGACGTCCCCGAGGGAATCGCCCTCCCCATTAAAATCGCAGTCTATCGCATTGTTCAGGAGGCTTTATCAAACGTCCATCGTCACGCTGGAGTGAACGAGGCGTGGGTGTCTCTCTACCAGCAAGGGAACCACCTGCGATTGGAAATTCGCGATCAGGGTCACGGATTTGCGCCGGCGACAGAAGAGGAAGGTCATCCACAGCAAGGTAAACATCTGGGGCTGGAAGGAATGCGAGAACGGGTAGCACTGTTGAACGGCCGGCTCTGGATAGAGAGTCAAACAGGAAAAGGGACAAGTGTTTCCGTAGAAATACCGCTCCATGAGTGAAAAACGGATCATTCGAGTTGTGCTGGCCGATGATCATCCACTGGTGGTGGAGGGGCTGAGTGCTTTGCTGAGCAGTTGCCGGATATGCGCGTGGTAGCCACAGCTACAGACGGCGAACGCCTGCTCAAAGCTATTGAGCGATTCTATCCCGATGTGATCGTCATGGACTTACAAATGCTTTACATGGGCGGCGTAAGCTGCCTGCGCCACATCTGGGCGCGTGAATTGCCAGTGCGCGTCCTGGTGCTGAGCGCCTTCGAGGATGTTGACTCTCTGTGCGCCGCCACCGAGGCCGGCGCTGACGGCTTTGTGCTGAAAACAGAATCTCCCCAACATACCATCATTGCTGTTCGTCAAATCGCCGAGGGGCAACTGGTCTTTCCCCAGGCAGCCCGACGCTGGCTGGGTATGGCGGCAGATGATACCTCGGCGTTAACCGAGCGTGAAGAGGAGATTCTGAAACTGCTTGCCGAAGGGCTGAGCAATGCCCAGATCGGTGCGCGACTTCACCTGAGCGAAAACACCATCAAATTCCATCTCCGCAACATCTATGCCAAACTGGGGGTAAGCAATCGGACAGAAGCCGCATTGAAATATCGGGGGCGATAAGAGCCGGGCTTCCACCCACCCGATCGGGTAGGCGGGATTTACCCTATAGATAGTGAAAATTTGCACGAATGGGGGTTGGTAGGGCGTGGGGAAAAGCGTATGCTAAAAGTGCAGCGCTTCGCCATCCTTCATCGCCCAAATTTCAGGCATACCTGGAGGTGTTGGAATGATTGTAACAACAGGTCAATTGCTCCGCATCGCTTATGGACGCTTTGCGGTTGGCGCCTATAACATCAACAACATGGAACAGGCGCTCGGACTTTTTCGGGGGCATATTCAGGCCCAGGCGACCTTCATCATTCAAATCTCAAAAGGCGCCCGCAAATACGCCGGGGTGCGCATGATTGAGGCGATCATACGCGCCTGTGATGAGATGTTTCCAGAGGCCATTTACGCGGTGCATCTCGATCACGGGGATGAGAAAACCTGCTACGATGCCATTGATTCGGGCTTTTACTCCTCGGTCATGATTGACGCTTCCCACGAACCTTTTGAGGAGAATGTGGCCATCACCCGTCGTGTGGTCGAACGCGCCCATGCCCGTGGGGTCAGCGTGGAAGCCGAACTGGGGATGTTGGGGGGTGTGGAGGAACATATTGCGGTGGACGAAAAACACGCCTTCCTTACCGATCCGGATGAGGCCAGGGAATTTGTGATGCGAACGGGCTGCGATAGCCTGGCCGTGGCTATCGGGACCAGTCACGGCGCATATAAGTTCAAAGGCGAACAGCGCCTGCACTTTGATCGCCTGGCCGCCATCCAGCAACGCCTGCCCGGATTCCCTCTGGTGATGCATGGCTCCAGCTCGGTGCCGCGTGAAGAGATAGAACGCATTAACGCCGCGGGGAGCAAACTCGATCCCTCCGCAAGAGGGGTGGATGAAGAGGAATTCGCCAGGGCGATCCCCTTGGGGGGCACCAAGATCAATATTGATACCGACGATCGCCTGGTATGGACGCGCGTCCATCGGGAGCACTTCCGCGACCATCCTGAAAATTTTGATTTTCGGAAACCGGGGGAGGCCTTCGTGGAGACATACGCGACGTTCATTGTGCACAAATCCCAAAAACTGCGTTCTGCAGGCATGTTGGAATACGTGCGTCAGGCCTTGCAACATGCGGCGGAGGTGGGAGGATGAGTTCCAACGAAGTCTACGATATTGCAGTCATTGGTGCAGGGCCGAGCGGACTTTTTGGCACTTTTTATGCCGGTATGCGTGGATTGCGCACCATCGTCTTTGAAGCCTTGCCGCGTCCGGGAGGCCAATTGATGGCACTGTATCCGGAGAAGTTCATTTACGACGTTGCAGGCTATCCGGCGATCCTGGCCCGCGACCTGGTACAACAGCTATGGAAACAAGCGGTACAGTTTGACGCTACCTTTCGCTTTGAAGAGCCGGTCGTCCGCCTTCAGCAACTCCAACCAGGCTATAACATCCTGACCACCCCGGCCGGCGAATACCACGCGAAAACGGTGCTGATCGCAGCCGGCCTGGGCGCCTTTGAACCCAACCGCCTTCCCGTCCCCGGCGCTGCGGAATTCGAGAACAAAGGATTGCATTACACCGTGCGCAACAAGGAGGATTTCCTCGGCAAGCGACTTTTAATTGTCGGTGGAGGCGATACGGCATTGGATTGGGCCCTGGAGTTACAACAATGGGCACGCTCCATCACCATCGTTCATCGCTTTGACTATTTTGAAGCCCATGAGCGAAGCGTAGAGGCTTTGCAAAAGAGCAAGATTCACGTGCTCACGGAGCATCACGTCATCGCCATCGAGGGGAACGAACGTCTCTCCGAGGTCACCGTGGCGCATGTGCACACGGGTACCGAGCACACCCTACGCGTGGATGAAATGCTGGTCTTCATTGGATACAAAGCCAACCTCAATTTCCTCGAAGGATGGGGATTGGAGATGAGTCAGCGTGGGATTCGTATCAATGCCGAAATGGCGACCAATCTACCCGGTATCTATGCCGCAGGTGACATCGCTCAACCCGCGGAGGGGCCGAAGATGAACCTGTATGCGCTGGCGCGACCGGGCCGAGTTTGTCATGGAGGCGGTGCACAAGGCCGAGGCTGAAACCGGCGAGCGCAAAGGTCATTACCTGAATATCACCGCTGGAGATATGGAAGAAATGTACCGGCGGGCCGAACTGGCCAAAGCGCTTGGCTCACGGATTGTGATGGTAGATTTCCTGGTCATTGGATTCACCGCTTTCGCCTCCATCTCCAAATGGTGTCGTGCTAACGGAATTCTGCTCCATGCCCACCGTGCCATGCACTCCGTGATCGATCGCCAACCCAACCATGGCATTCACTGGCGCGTGCTGGCCAAGTGGGTGAGAATCGTTGGGGCTGACCATCTCCATAACGGCACGGTGGTGGGCAAACTGGAAGGGGACCGCCTCTCGACGATAGGGATCAATCAGATGTTGCGTGCTGACTATGGTCGCACCAGCGAATGTCCGGGGTATCACTTCAATCAACCGTGGCTGTCCATGCCGGGCGTGTTCCCGGTGGCATCCGGCGGCATTCACGTCTGGCATATGCCGGAACTGGTATCCATCTTCGGAGATGACTCCATTTTGCAATTCGGCGGCCGGACAGTCGGACATCCCTGGGGCAGCGCTGCTGGTGCAACCGCCAACCGCGTCGCCTTAGAGGCCGTCATCCAGGCTCGCAATGAAGGGCGCGATCTGCTCGCCGAAGGCCCTGACATCCTGAAAGAAGCTGCCCGCCATAGCCCTGAACTGCGCGCCGCGATGGAAACCTGGAAAGGCGTGAGCTTTGATTACGAGACCGTAGATAAACCGGTCATCCTCAATCCCTGAGCGAACGGAGCAAACCATGAAAACCGAAACATTTTCCTACCTCCCCCCGATGACTCCTGACCAGGTTCGTAAGCAAATCCATTACCTGCTGGCCAATGGTTGGATCGCAGGTATCGAGTTCGCACCCCCTGCCGGAATTTCCAACACCTACTGGAGCTGGTGGAAACTGCCCATGTTTAATGCGCGCACCCCGGAAGAAATCTGGGCAGAAATCGAAGCCTGCAGAGCGGCCCATCCCGATTGTTACGTTCGTCTCACCGCTTATGACCGCTCTCGTCAGGCGCAAGTGATGAGTTTCGTCGTCTATCGGCCTGCAGCATAACGACCTGCGCCTGCGTCATTCGCTGCCCCGCCATGACACAGGCAGGTAATGACCCTGCAGCCTCGGTTTTACGGAGGTGAAGAGTGAAACGTCCCATCATCTTAGGCATTGTTGGAGATAGCGCAGCCGGAAAGACAACCCTTACATCCGGAATTGTCAATATTCTCGGCGCGGATCGCGTCACCCATATCTGCGCGGATGATTATCACAAGTACGATCGCAAGGAACGCGCCCGTCTGGGGATTACGCCTCTGCATCCAGATTGTAACTACCTGGACGTATTGGAACTGCACATGGAGCGGTTACACTACGGGCAGCCCATTCTCAAACCAGTCTATGATCACTCCGATGGAACGCTGAAACCGCCGGAATACGTGATGCCCAAACAATTTGTCATCGTGGAGGGTCTGCTCGGCTTTGCCACTCCTACCCTGCGGCAATTTTACGATGTCAAGGTCTATCTTGATCCTCCTGAGGACTTGCGCCGCATCTGGAAAATCAAACGCGACACGACGAAACGTGGCTATACCGCCGAGCAAGTGCTGGCGGAGCTGGAACGTCGCGAAAATGACTCGCGCCAGTTCATCCGGCCGCAGCGTCAGTATGCTGATATTGTCGTGCGCTTTTATCCACCGAACGGCATCCCGCCAGAACAAGCAGGCTCAAACCTGAATGTACAATTGATCCTGCGTCCCACCATTCCACACCCCGATCTGACCTATTTGCTTGAAGAGGGGAACGGCAATTCCGGCATCCGCCTGGAACTGGGACGGGATGAGGGGCGGCCGGTTGATTTTCTCAGTATTGACGGCAACGTCTCCGATGAGCAGGCCGCCCGCCTGGAGGAAGCAATCTGGGCACACATGCCTGACTTGCGTCCTGTGGAAAAAGAACATGTTGGCGAATATCTGGATCGCGTTGAAGTCCGCCACAGTCACCCGTTAGCGCTCACCCAGCTCTTGATTACTTATCATCTGTTGCGCAAATATGATTCTCTGGATCGCCTCCCCTTTGCTTCCCCTGTCGCGGCTCTAAAGCGGTTACAATATATCCAGGAAACCACGAATTCTCCATAGGAGCGAGATCATGAGCGCATTGACAGAGCATCTTCCTCTTCCCTTGCTTCGCCGCGCGGCAGATACCCTTCGCGTCCTGGCGGCGGAGGCGGTGCAGAAGGCCAATTCGGGCCATCCCGGTATGCCGATGGGCATGGCCGATGTCGCAATCGTCCTCTGGACGCAGTTCCTCAGGCATAACCCCGCCGATCCTGGCTGGTGGAATCGAGATCGCTTTGTGCTTTCAGCCGGGCATGGCTCGATGCTCCTGTACGCGCTGCTCCATCTGAGCGGTTACGATCTGCCGCTCTCTGAGCTGCAGCGCTTCCGTCAATGGGGCAGCAAGACGCCAGGACACCCCGAATACGGCCTGACGCCGGGCGTGGAAACCACCACCGGCCCCCTGGGACAGGGCATCGGGAACGCAGTGGGGATGGCCATGGCTGAACGCTGGCTGGCAACGCATTTCAATCGCCCCGGCTTCCCCATCATTGACCATTACACCTACGTCATCGCCAGCGATGGCGACCTGATGGAGGGCATCTCCCACGAGATTGGGGCGCTGGCTGGCCATCTGCGCCTGGGCAAGCTGATCGTGCTGTATGACGATAACGGGATTTCGATTGACGGCCCTACTTCGCTCGCCTGGAGCGAGGACGTGCTGGCGCGCTTTACCGCTTACGGCTGGCACACGCAACGGGTGGATGGACACGATCCGCAGGCCATCGCCGAGGCGATCCGTAACGCGCAGGCAGAAGCCACGCGTCCCTCCTTGATCGCCTGTCGCACCCATATCGGCTATGGCAGCCCGAATCGTCAGGACAGTCCCAAAGCCCATGGTGAACCGCTGGGGGTGGAGGAAGTTCGCCTGACCAAGGAGCGCCTGGGATGGCCCACAGAGGTCGAATTCTTCGTTCCCGATGAGGTACGGGAATGGATGCGCTCGCTGGGGGCGCAAGGGGCTGCCCGTCAGGCGGAATGGGAGGCGATGTTCGCCCGCTATGCGGAAGCCTATCCGCAGGAGGCGGCGACGCTCCGCCAGGCCATGTCGGGGGAACTCCCTGCGGATTGGGATGCTGATTTGAAATTCAACTGGGCAGCCGGACAGGCGCTGGCAACGCGCGCGGCTTCCGGTCAGGTGCTGAATGCCATCGCTCCCCGCCTGCCCACGCTGATCGGCGGCTCTGCCGATCTCACCCCTTCCAACAACACCCGCCCGCAAGGGGTGGCGGCCATCACGCCGCAGGATTTCAGCGGTCGCTATATCCACTTCGGGGTTCGCGAACATGGCATGGGCGCCATCCTGAACGGCATCTCCCTGCATGGCGGCCTGCGTCCTTATGGTGGCACATTCCTGGTCTTTTCCGACTACATGCGCCCGGCGATCCGCATGGCTGCCCTGATGCATTTACCGGTGATTTTCGTCTTCACCCACGATAGCATTGGCGTCGGCGAAGATGGCCCCACGCACCAGCCCATCGAACATCTCACGGCGCTGCGCGCCATCCCCAACCTGTACGTTTTCCGCCCCGCCGATGCGAACGAGACCGTCATCGCCTGGCGCGTCGCCCTGGAGCGCCGTCACGGCCCCACCGCTTTGATCCTCACCCGTCAGGCGCTGCCCGTGCTGGAACAATCCACAGAAGGCGCTGCGCGAGGCGCCTATATTCTGCTGGAGGCGCCCGGCGAGGGCGAGCCGCAGGTGATCCTGATGGCCAGCGGCTCCGAGGTGCATGTAGCAGTGACTGCGGCGCAGGCGCTCCTCGCAGAAGGGGTGCGGGCGCGCGTCGTCTCCATGCCCTGCTGGGAACTGTTTGAGGCCCAACCGCTCGCATATCGCCAGCAGGTGCTGCCGCCGCAGATACGGGCGCGGGTCGCCATTGAGGCCGGGGCAACGCTGGCCTGGGGACGCTACGTCGGGCTGGATGGCGTGGTCATCGGGCTGGATCGCTTCGGTGCTTCGGCTCCGGCCAAAGTGCTCTTTGAGCAATTCGGGTTGACGGCGGAGGCCGTCGTGACCGCCGCCCGGAAACTCCTTGCTGAACGCGTTCACCCATGAGTCGGGCAAACATCAAACTTGCTCCATCCATCCTCTCCGCCGACTTTGCACAGTTGGGCGCCCAGGCGCGAGAGGCCATCTCAGCCGGTGCGGACTGGCTGCACGTGGACGTGATGGACGGGCACTTTGTCCCCAACATCACCATTGGCCCGCTGATTGTAGAGGCGCTGCGTCCTCTGTGCGATGAGAGCGGCGCCTGGCTGGATGTGCACCTGATGATCGAGTCCCCGGATCGTTACCTTGCCGATTTTGCGCGCGCCGGCGCCGACATCCTCACCGTCCACGTGGAAACCTGTCCCCATCTCCACCGCACCCTGCAGGCGATTAAAGACCTGGGGGTGCGGGCGGGCGTCACCCTGAACCCGGCCACGCCGCTGGTTACGCTGGAGGAAATCCTGCCGCTGGTGGACCTGGTGCTGGTTATGTCGGTGAATCCTGGTTTTGGGGGGCAGAGCTACATTCCGGGGAGCACGGAAAAAATCCGCCGTCTGCGCCAGATGCTGGATGCGATTGGCTCCCCGGCCTGGCTGGAGGTAGATGGGGGGATCAAACTGAGCAATGTGCGCATGGTGGTTGAGGCGGGGGCTACCGCGATTGTCGCCGGGAGCGCCATCTTCAAAGGGGAAAAGAGCATCGCGGAAAACGTAGCCGCCTTCCGCGCGCTGCTTTCTGGTGGTTGAGATTGCTCCTGGCCTGCTGGCAAGGGTGTCAATCTTGAATAATTCTCATGGTTTAGACACGAAGAAACGAAATAAAAAAAAGAATTTATGCCGTATGTTTAGGTAATGCCATATTGATATTCTCTGGAGGTTAGTGTATAATGAATTTAGTCAGGAATTTGCAGTTTAGATGGTGCATTGCAAGGATTCGAGCGCGTTTTTGACATTTGCAAGCTATACTCGAGTTGGGCGCAGATAGAATGAACTTTGAAAAAGGGAAGGTGCTGGGGCTGATGGATGGGTGTTGCCTGGCGTGAGATGTCGCCTGCGCAGGTGACTTTCGGGCGGTGAACGTTACGGTCAGGGAGCCTTGCCTGGCCGTCTCCGCCCGCTCCTGCTCCCTGGCGGAGTGCTGAG
>Ga0081479_105452_pt1 | contig 36121 bp, 33 predicted proteins | sample MamHotmetagenome_FD_70984 | JGI IMG/M metagenome (GOLD analysis project Ga0081479, IMG submission 70984) | Hot spring cone microbial streamer communities from Mammoth Hot Spring (Liberty Cap Streamers), Yellowstone National Park, USA - T=72 v2... | ecosystem: Environmental > Aquatic > Thermal...
GTGGGGAAAGCAATCTCCTGGCCGATAGGGGGATTGCTTCGCCGCCTGCGGCGGCTCGCAATGTAACGGTAGAAAATTTTCTACCGCAACAAGGATGGGGAGGGTAGAAGAGTTCAAATTTCCTGAAGGAAAGATACACTACCCAGTTTTTCCTGCAATAACGGCGGTAGAGAGAGAAAGAGGCGAGAAGTTTTCACAGCTCCTTCACTTTCTTCAGAACAACGGTTCCGCGACGACCATTTCCCGGCCAGCTCAGCGAATGTGAGACAGGTAAGGTTCCCTGCAATGTAGCAGGCCAGGCAGGCAAAGATCGAGAGGATAAACAGGCCGCTGGCAACAGAAGCCTCGTAACAGGAGTTCTTCTCATGCTTTGTGATTTGAGTATAGTAAAAAAGCGTCTGCTGTCAATCCTTCTCACGCTTTGGGAATATCCCTGGCCGACAGAATCCCGCACGCCTTCTCCGACGACCTGGAGCCGCCGGCCGCGCTCGCGGCCCTGCAGCCGCCCGAAGCATTTCATCCGCCATCCTTCCTCTCCCCTCATGGTATAATCTTTCTCAAATTCGGAAATGGAGGCTTTGATGGCTTGGTTCAACTTTGCGCTGGATCTTTTCCTGCATCTTGATAAACATCTGGCTGAGATTATTGCTACATATGGAACGTGGACCTATGGTCTGCTCTTCCTGGTAATCTTCATGGAGACCGGGTTTGTCGTCACGCCTTTCCTGCCTGGCGATTCGCTCCTCTTCGCAGCCGGCACGTTCGCCGCTTTGGGTTCTCTCAATATTTCCTATGTGGCTGGCTTGCTGATGGCTGCGGCCATCCTGGGGGATACGGCAAATTACTGGATCGGCCACCATCTGGGCGAACGCGCCTACCATAGCCGCTGGATCAAGAAAGAGTACCTGGATCGCACCCATGCCTTTTTTGAAAAACACGGCGGCAAGACCATCTTTCTGGCGCGCTTTGTCCCCATCGTGCGCACGTTTGCCCCCTTTGTGGCCGGCGTGGGGCGCATGTCATATGGATATTTCCTGTCCTATAACGTCTTTGGCGGTATCGTCTGGGTGAGCCTGTTCACCTTTGCGGGATATTTCTTCGGCAACATTCCGGTCATCAAGCACAATTTTTCGTTTGTCATCCTGGCGATCATCCTGATCTCGGTGCTGCCGATGGTCATCGAAGTCTGGCGCAATCGTCGGGAACAGCGCAAAGACATGCCGGAGGTCGCCTGATTTGAGGCGATGCTTGACTTTTTGAACATTTGTGCTATACTCCAGGGCGAAGTTCATTTGAACACAGGAGTTCCTCATGCCACGAAAATCTACCTCTTCCGATTTGTTCTCCCAGCCGGCGCGGCCTTCTGTAGATGAAGCGCGGCGCGCGGTTTTAGAGAAGGCGCTGAGCGAGATCACCAAACGCTATGGGGATGGCGCCATCATGCGCCTGGGGGAAGCCCATAGTATGCAAACTGAAGTCATCCCTACGGGGTCGCTTTCTCTGGATATTGCCCTGGGGGTAGGGGGAATCCCGCGCGGCCGCATTACAGAGATTTTCGGCCCGGAATCTTCAGGGAAGACAACCCTCTGTCAGCACATCGTGGCTGAGGCGCAACGCATGGGCGGCGTGGCAGCGTATATTGACATGGAGCACGCGCTTGACCCCTCCTACGCGGCGCGGTGTGGGGTGGATATTGAAAATCTGCTCATCTCCCAGCCGGATACCGGGGAGCAGGCGCTGGAGATCGCCGAAACCCTGGTGCGCTCCGGCGCTGTGGACGTGGTTGTCATTGACTCAGTGGCAGCGCTCGTGCCGCGGGCCGAGATCGAAGGCGATATGGGAGAGCCAACCATGGGCATTCAGGCCCGCCTGATGTCGCAGGCGCTGCGCAAACTCGCCGGGGCCATCAGTCAGACCAAGACCGCGGTCATCTTTACCAATCAGCTACGTCAGAAAATCGGCGTGATGTTCGGCAATCCTGAAACGACCACCGGCGGCCAGGCGTTGAAGTTCTACGCTTCGGTGCGCCTGGACGTGCGCCGCGTGCAGGCCATCAAGCTCGGCGCGGAGATCATCGGCAATCGCACGCGTGTGCGCGTGGTCAAGAACAAGGTGGCGCCGCCTTTCAAAACCGCTGAATTCGACATCATGTACAACGAGGGCATCTCCAAAGCCGGTGACGTTCTGGACCTGGCGACCCAGCTTGGCATTGTCGAAAAGCGCGGCGCTTTCTTCTCCTATGGCGATATTCGCCTGGGCCAGGGACGTGAAAACGCCAAAGAATACCTGCGACAGAATCCCGATCTGATGGCGGCCATCGAATCCATCATTCGCGAAAAAGCCCTGGGGGGTGAGATCGTGGTTCCGCTGGCCAGCGCTGACGATGAGGGGTTGGAAGAAATCTAACCGGCTGTGTTGCGGATCCTGCTCAGTGGGGCTGGCTGTTTTGTTTGGATTGTTCTCCTGGTGGGGTGCGTGCCCTTGCCCGGTTCGCCGACACCCACCTTTTTTCACGCGCCGCTCCAGCCCCCCAGCCCGACGCCCTCCCTCACTCCCACCCTGCCTCCGACGCGGCCCATCCCTACCCGCACCCCTACGCCTGTTCCGTCTCCCACTCCCTGCCAGGATAACCTGCGCTATCTGGAGGATGTGACCTTCGCCGGTGAGAAAGTAGCCGTTGCTCCCGGCCAGATCATAGACAAACAGTGGCGGGTTGAAAACAACGGCACCTGTCCGTGGGGGAACGGATACACCCTGCGCCTGACGGGTGGCAGTGCCTGGGGAGCGGCAGAGCAGCAGCCGCTCTATCCGGCCATGCCCGGAGCGCAAGTCGTGTTGCGCATCCTCTTCATCGCGCCCCAGGAGCCGGGGGACTATCGTACCGAATGGCACGCCTTCAATCCCCAGGGTCAGCAATTTGGCGATGTACTCTACCTGAGCATTCAAGTTCTCCCCATCACTCCAACCCCCTGACGCATCGTATCTGGCAACCAGGAAAGCCCGTTCCACTGCGGTCTGCCGTCTGCGATCTGCAGTCTGTCATCTGTCCACCGTCCATCGTCTGACGAGCTGGAAAGCCCATCCTACAATTCGCGGTCTGCGGTCTGAATAATGGTAGAATAGTAACAACCCTGAGATAACAGGCATTTATCCGTTGAAAGGAGGTAGTATGGAACAGCAAGTTGCTACGTTTGCCGTCAAAAAGGGGCTGGCGCAAATGCTGAAAGGGGGCGTGATCATGGACGTGGTCACGCCAGAGCAGGCGCGCATTGCAGAGGATGCTGGGGCTGTGGCGGTGATGGCGCTGGAGCGCGTCCCAGCCGATATTCGCGCCCAGGGCGGCGTCGCTCGTATGTCAGACCCGGAGCTAATCCTCAAGATTATGGATGCGGTCACCATACCGGTCATGGCCAAGTGTCGTATTGGCCACTTTGTGGAAGCTCAAATCCTCGAAGCCATTGGCGTGGATTACATAGATGAATCCGAGGTGCTCACCCCGGCTGATGAAGAACATCACATTAACAAGCACCTTTTCAAGGTGCCATTTGTCTGTGGTGCGCGCAATCTGGGCGAGGCCTTGCGGCGCATTGGCGAGGGCGCAGCCATGATCCGCACCAAAGGCGAGGCCGGCACAGGGGATGTGGTGGAGGCGGTGCGTCACGCGCGCGCCGTTTTGGGCGAAATTCGCCGCCTGCAAAACATGCCGGATGAGGAGCTGATGGCCTACGCCAAAAGCATCGGCGCCCCCTATGAGCTGGTCGTGGAGACCAAACGCCTGGGGCGATTGCCCGTGGTTAACTTCGCAGCCGGAGGTATTGCCACCCCGGCCGATGCGGCCTTGATGATGCAGCTCGGCATGGATGGCGTGTTTGTCGGTTCCGGTATTTTCAAGAGCGGCAACCCGGCTAAGCGCGCCGCGGCGATTGTCAAGGCAGTCACGCATTATAACGATCCGGCCATCCTGGCTGAAGTCAGCCGCAATCTGGGCGAACCGATGGTTGGGCGCAACATCTCCCAAATGCCTGAGAGCGAACGCATTGCCGGACGAGGCTGGTAAGCTATGAAGATCGGTGTACTGGCCTTACAAGGCGATTTCCTCGAACATATCCAGATGCTACAACGTCTGGGGGTGGAGGCGGTGGAGGTGCGCCTGCCAAAGCACTTAGATGGCCTGGATGGGCTGATCATCCCCGGCGGCGAGTCTACCACGATCGGCAAACTGGCCGTGGACTTTGGCTTGCTTGACCCGCTGCGCCAGTTTGGCCAGACCCATGCCATCTGGGGCACCTGCGCTGGGGCGATTTTACTCTCCAAAGACATCCACCGCCCGCAGCCGCTCCTGGAGTTGATGGACATCACCGTGCATCGCAACGCCTTTGGCCGTCAGGTGAATTCCTTCGAGGCCGATCTTGACATTCCTGAACTCTACCGCTTTGGAGAGCAACCCCGACCCTATCACGCCATCTTCATCCGCGCCCCGATCATTGAATCTGTTTCCGGCAGCGCGCGTGTGTTAGCCGCCTTGCCGGATGGGCGCATTGTGGCTGCCCAACAGGGGCATCTCCTGGCCACCTCCTTCCACCCGGAACTCACAGACGACACCCGTTTCCACGAATATTTCCTTTCTCTCGCCGATTGAGGTCACCGTGCTCATTCGTCGCTTTGCCTGGTGGGATATTCCTGAGGCCCTGCGCCTGCGGAACGAGGTATTGGGGCTGGATACCACACGACTTCTCACCGGCGGCAATCCGCTTGATGGGCCTGGGCTGGTCAGGCACTGGTCGCCCTTTCACCAGGTGTGCAGCGTGATCGCTTATGGCGAACGACCGATCCTGGGAGGCATTTCCTGCAACGGAGAGGGGGAGCTGGCGCATTTACTCTACCTGGCTCCCCTCTCACACCTGGATACTCCGGCGCTCTCTCTGGTGCTCGAAGCGCTCCTGGAGCAGGCACTGGAATGGGGCGCGCTGTACGTCCTGGCCGAGGTGGAGGCCTCCCATCCCCTGCTGGATGCCTTTCGTCGCCTGCGCTTCTCGGTTGCGCTCTGGGAAACTTTTTGGGAGCTTCCTGAAACCCAGTCGAAAGATACTTCGTGGGAAGCGATTCGCGGCGGCGTTCAAAGAGGGAACTTCTTTTCGCTCTACCACCAGCTTGTGCCCCCCATGCTTCAGGGGATCGAACATCCCGGCAAGCGTCGTCAGCGCATTTATGCCTTGAACGCGTGGGGATATGCCCTGGTGAGCGCCGGCGCGCATGGGACGGTCGTGACGCCGCTGTTTCACCCGGATATGCCTGAACCCGTGGATGCGTTGCGCCATCTCGCCAGCCTGCTGCAAGCGCGCTACCATCGGGCGCTGTATCTTCGCCTGCCCTCTTATCAATCCTGGCTGGGAAGCGCCCTGGAGCAGGTCGGCGCCCGCTTTCTCTCCAGACAGGCCCTGCTCATCCACCACCTGGCGAAGGTGGAATTTGAAAAAGAACCCCTGCCCGCGGCCAGTGCACTGCGTACGCAACCTTCCCCGCCGCTTATCCCCACGCCCCTATCAGGAAAATCCCCAGGAAAATGAGCGTAGCCGCCAGGATGCGCTGTTTGCCCTGTGCTTCTCCCAGGTTTTTCCATCCCAGCCAGGCGGCAAAGACCACGCTGACTTCGCGCACAGCGCCGGCATAGGCCAGTGGCGCCAGGCGGTAGGCCAGCAACGCCAGGAAATACGAGGATGTTCCCAGCAGGGCGCTCAAAAGCAATTGCCAGGGTTGCGCCTTCCACTCTTGGTATAGTTTTTCCCAGCCGTACCATTTCCAGGCGAAAGGCGCTAGGGAGAGCGGCAGAAAAGCGAAAATGCTCAGCGCATAGGGCAAAGGTGATACTTTGCGTACCGCCATCCCGTCTACCAGGGTGTAGAGCGAGATCAACAGTGCGACGCCCAGCGCGGCCAGTATGCCGCGCCGTTGATCTCCCCAGGCGAAATGGCGCACATCGCTCAGCAAGAGCAGGCCGCTCAGGAGTAGTATTAACCCTGCCCATCCCCAGAGGGTGGGACGCTCCCCCAGGCCGAGCCAGGCCCAGAGGGTCAGCAGAAGCGGCGCTGCGCCACGAGCCAGCGGATAAACGAGGGAGAAATCGGACAGGGTGTATGCATACGAGAGCAAAAGAAAATAAAAGCACTCCAGGAGAATGCTCAAAAGGAGCAACCCTGTCACGCCCCAGGGAGGGCCTCCTTGCCAGATCAACAAGGGAAAGGATAGAATTCCTCCCAGCATCACCATCCACCAGGAAGCGATCTGCTTCTCCTGGGAGCGCTTGAGGAGTAAATTCCAGATGGCGTGAAAGGCAGCCGAAAGCAAAAGCAGCAGGAACGAGAGCAACGACATGGCCGAAAGAGAGACTCCTTTCTATCGTATCACGGATTTGCACGAGAGCGAACGGCCTCGTGAACGCTTGAAGGCCCTGGGAGCGCAGGCGTTGAGCAACGCCGAGCTACTGGCGATCCTGTTACGCGTAGGCGTCCAGGGGGAGAACGTGGTGCAACTGGGGCAGCGCCTGCTGCAGACCTTTGGCGGGCTGAGCGGTTTGCATCGCGTTTCGTTCGATGAACTCTGCGCGCAGCACGGGGTGGGTGAGGCCAAAGCGGCCCAGATCAAGGCAGCCATTGAGCTCGGGCGCCGCCTGAGCCTGGAGAGCGATGCGCGCCCGGTCATCTCTAGCCCCGCCGATGCCGCAGCGCTCCTTAGCTATGAAATGAGCGGCCTGGAACAGGAACATCTGCGCGTAATCCTGCTGGATACTCGCAACCATGTCCTGGAGATTCGCGAGGTCTATCGGGGATCGGTGAACAGCGCCCAGGTGCGGATTGCCGAAGTGTTCCGCGATGCAGTGCGACGCAACGCCACGGCGATCGTGGTCGCCCATAACCATCCCAGCGGCGATCCCACGCCCAGCCCGGAGGATATTGCCCTGACGCGCGCGCTGGTCCAGGCCGGCAAGTTGCTGGATATTCTCGTCCTCGATCATCTGATCATCGGGCAGGGGCGCTTCGTCTCACTCAAGGAGCGAGGAGTGATCGGTTGAGCGGGCGATTTGTGCGCAAACCGTTTTGGCTCACCCCAGGGATGGTGGCCGGCAGTTTTCTGGTTACCCTGTGCCTGTGCCTGGTCAGCGGAGCAGGACTTTGGGGATTCTCCGCTTCTTCTGCTATCCCTTCTGAGCCGCCTGTAGCGGCTCTGACGATTCTGCCTGCGCCCACGAGCACTCCCAGCCCGACCCCAACGCCTGCCCTGGCTGCCACGCCTTCGCCGGCGGCTCCGGGGCAGGGGATCGCCATCGGCGCCTATGTCCAGATCAGCGGCACGGGGGGGCAGGGATTGCGCCTGCGAGCTGCGCCGGGGCTGGATGCTGCGCTGCTCTTCCTGGGCTACGATGCGGAAGTCTACCAGGTGCGCGATGGGCCGCGTCAGGCGGACGGATATACCTGGTGGTACCTGGTCGCCCCATACGACGAAGGACGCGCCGGCTGGGCGGCCGCCGACTTTTTAAGCGTGCTTTCCACGCCTCAACCCTGAAATATCTGGAGTCCTATGAGCAACGAACGACCGGTAAATATCACTGTCAACAAACGCACTTCCGAGTTCATCGTCGAATGGAACGATGGACATCGCAGCGTCTATCCTTTCGAGCTACTGCGTGCGGCCTGTCCCTGCGCCTCCTGCCAGGGTGGACACGAAAACATGTCCAGCGAGCCGAAGGAACAGGTCTTTGAAATGCATCTTGGGGATTCTCCGGCCACCCGTATCAGTGCCGTCAAGCAGGTTGGCAGCTATGGGTTGACGATTGTCTGGGAAGATGGGCACGATTACGGCATCTATAGCTGGCACTATCTGAGAGCCTTGTGCCCGTGCGAGGTCTGCCGCTCCCGGCGTTGATCATCCCCAGCTACGGCGAATTTCAAAGCCCTGGAAGTTTCCCTCCCAGGTTTCCCATTCCACCTGCTGTTCCTCGACGCGTGCCCCCAGAGGCCCGGTGCGCATTTGCTCGACCAGGCGCTCCAGCAGCGGCCGCGGCCCTTCTGCTACTGCTTCCACCTGGTCCCAGCCGACATTGCGCACCCAGCCGCGCAGCCCCATTCGTTGCGCTTCGGTAGCGACAAAGGCGCGAAAGCCCACGCCCTGCACGCGGCCGCGTACCCGGATGTGAACACGTGCCATCTCCTCACTCATCCGATTCTCCTCCTGAACAGTAGAATCAGCGGGTATCCCAGAAAGAGTGCCAGGAATAGAAGGTAAGGGGAAAGGTTGCGTAAAACGCCATGCCAGAATACGCCGCCGCTCAGCGAAACTCGCCATTCATATTCCAGCGTGGCCAGCGATTTCCCATACACTTTGAGCACGCCCTGCTCACATCCCAGCCCATCGGCGTAGGCGTGCAAAAGCCGATTCAGCGCCTCCTGCCCATAGGTTTCGCTCAGATAGCGGACGAAGGTGAACGCCTGGGCATAGCTCAGATATGCCCGACCGGCCTCCAGCGGGAACGAGGGGCATAGCTCCTGAAAGGGGATGAAGGTGTTATCGGCAATCGCTTGTTTGACCACGCGCTCCGCATCCGCATCCGGGCTGAGTTCCACCCATTTGGCCAGCCCCTCGCGTAGCCAGACGGGCAGAGCGTCGTAGCCCCGCCCCAGCTCCCGATACAGCAGGATGTGCATCAGTTCGTGCGGAATCAATCGCTCAGCGACCAGGCTCTGGTTAGGGCCGGGGGTGATCGCCGCCAGCGCCACGCCGAGTCGCGGACTGGCATGACCACTTTCCCAACCGCTTGCCCCATTTCCCAGTGCGCTCTGCAGGTCGGCGCCGCTGGCGTAAACGTAAAGTTCGAGGGGCGCCTTCAAGCGCAACCCACTTTTGCTTTCGATAGTCTGAAGCCCACGCAGCGCAGTATCCAGCACCATCTGCGCGAAGCGGGCATCCCCTTCGTACCAGAACAGGTGGATATTTCCTTCCTGACGCGATTGCCAGGGGAAGCGATCATCCAGGTAGCGAAAACGGTAGCGCGGACTGGCCAGCGTCACCCCAGCATGTTCTCCCTCCATCCAGAAGGTCAGGGAGCTAAACGCTGGAATGGTATCGAGCAGGGTATAGGTGACCGCGAAACGCCCTCCTCCGAGCGACTGGCAGGGTACGACCTGGGTGAATGGTTCTCCTTCGACCTGAAACAGCAGGCGCGCGTTTTCCAGCTCCGCCGAATGGGGAAGTTCAAACTCGAAATGTATCTGGCGGGCAAAATCGTAATCCACGGCCACCTTGCTCACCTCCAGCGCCTCCTGGGCCTGGATGGCGCGAGGATAGGCGAGGTACCACAAGGAAAGGGCGAGGGCCAGGAAGATCGGAATCTTGCGCATGGGAGGTCAGGAATCACTGCAAAAAGAAGATCAACGGGGTCAGCGTCAAGGGGCTGAGCAGGGTGCTCAGGAAGACCACCGCTGTTACCGCCGGGGTATCCAGGCGATATTCACTGGCCAGGACGGTCGTGGTGATGGCTGTTGGCATGGAGGATTCAATCAGGATAGCCTGAAGCGCCTTTCCCTGAAAACCAAACGGCAGATTCAAGAGGAAGGCCAGCAACGGCGCGCCCAGCAGGCGCACCAGAACGGTGCTCCCGATCAACCTGCGATGGTTGCTCCAGCTCACCTTTTGTAGCTCAAGCCCTAACAAGACCAGCATCAGGGGAATGGCGCCGCTTGCCCCCAGATCGAGGGCGCGTTGCAGCGGGGCCGGCATCGGAAGGCGAAAATGGATCGCCAGCACCACGGCCAGCAGGGCGTAGATCGTCGGCACCCGCAGCAGATTGCGTATTGCCTGGCTCACGTTCAGATGCCCCAGGGAAGCCACCATGACCCCAAAGGTGTTGAACATCAGGGAGTTGGTCACAAAGTAAATGGTGGCATAAGCCAGCGCTTCCTTCCCAAAAGCAAACGCCACCAGCGGCAGACCGTAATTGCCGGTGTTGGCAAAAGCCACGCTCAGGATTAACCCCAGACGTGTGGGGGTGGGGAGCTTCGTGCGCGCCAGGGCCAGCGCCATCAACGAGGCCAGGAGCAGGCATAGAAGGAGGGCATACAGGACTACGCCGCCCGCTTCTCGCCAGGAAAGGCGATTGTTCCAAAGCAGGTTAAATACCAGGATGGGACTGAAAAGGTAAAAAATGACCTGCCCCAACGGACGGGGCTCTACCTGCAGGGTCTTCCCCAAAATAAAACCGGCCCCGCTGAGCAACAGGATGGGGAGGAGATTCATGGCGAAGGTGTTCAGCAAGGCCGTGAAGAGCATAGGGGTTACTCGTCCAGAGGGAACTCATCCTCCTCGAAAGGTAGCTCCTCATCTTCGTCAAAACGAAACAGGTCAAAGGAGGACAGGTCTTCCGTGAAGTCAAGGTTATCCAGGGCATCTTCGATCCAGCGAGCCATCTTCTCGTCGGCGCCTTCGAGCAGGGTTTCCAGGTACAGGCGCACATTCTGACCGCCGATCTGAGAAAGTGCCCAGATGGCGCTCTTATAAACTTCCTCTTCCGGCTCCCCTCGTAGCATCTGGATCAGCATGGGACGCGCCTCTCTCAGGCTCAGCTCCCCTGCCGCCTGTACCGCCGAACGACGGACGGCGGTATGTTCGTGGGCGAGCATCGGCAAGACGTAATCCTGCCATGTTTCGGGATTTGCCGAGCGCCCCATGGCCGTCAGCGCACTGGCGATCCATTCGGGGTCCTCCTGCTCGTAGGCGCGGCGGATCAGCCCTTCGACCTCCGGGCGCGAGGAGTAACCGAGCGAGGTCAGGGCGATCTGACGCACCCGCGCCTCTGCATCGTGCTCTGCGGCGTAGATCAGCGCTTCTTCAATCCGAGACAAGACCGGCGCAGCCAGTTTATCCACCTCTCCCTCGTAGACGAAGGCGCCCAGTAAATCGGCTGCTTCGGCGCGCACGCTCCCATCGCCATCGTGCATCAACATTTCAAGCAGTTGCGGCACAAGATGCGCATCCAGCGATTCCTGAAGCAGGCGAAGAGCCCGCGAACGCACGCCGGCATCTGCATCGGTCAGCAGTGCGCGGCCGATCCCCTCGAAAGAGACCAGGGTATCCTCGTCAAACAGGGCGCGTAGAGCGTCCAGGAAGGCATATTTTCGAGTCTGCGGAATCTGTGGCCATACCTCCAGGAGGCGGCGCACCTGTTGAGAGGAAAGATCGGAGAATTCCCGTAACCAGACCTGGGATAGCGGACGTTCCGCCCTGACCAGCAACATCAGGGCTTTATCGAAGGTTGAGAAACTCATGGTTGTAACTGAATCGGGTTGATAAAATCCATCAGGTTGATATAAGCAATGAAGATCAAAAGCAACAGGAATCCTGCCAGGTGGATTTTGCTTTCCAGCTCTGGCGGAATCCGGCGGCGCAGCACGATCTCGGAGATGGCGAAGAGCATACGCCCGCCATCCAGCGCCGGAATGGGGAGCAGGTTGAAAAGCCCAATGGAGATGGTCAGGGCCGCGATCAGCGACAGGGTATAGCTGGGCGGCGGCAGCGATTCGTCAGGCGAAGCCGGCGCAGAAAATGCTCCTTCCGCCACATCCTTTTCCACTGCCTGGGAGAAGATGTCGAAAATGCCCCGTATCCCCACCGGACGTACTTCGCTGGCGGTCACTTGACCCTGAATCCAGAGGGAGGGCAGGGTCGCCATACGGTAAATGAAATACCCCGTTGCTGCTGTACCGAAGAGCAGGGCCTCGGCTGTCGAAATGCGCGTCGTGGGCTGGCGCATCAGAATCCCCAACGCTCCCTGTCCGGCGCGTTGACTGCCTGGGATGGCGCTCAATGAGATCAGGGCGCCTCCCCGATCCACGACGATCTCGACCGGGCGATCCAGGTTGGCGTAAATCAGATTGCGGGCGTCGGTGGTGCTTTTTATCTCCTGCCCGTTGATGCGCACGATCCGATCTCCAACCTGCAAACCACTTTGGGCGGCGGGGGAATTCGGCATTACTTCCTCAATATAGACCTGAGGCAGCGGGATGCCACTCTGGAGGAAAATCAGCGTGTAAACCAGCACTCCCAGGATCAGGTTCATCATGCCGCCTGCCGCCAGCACCCCCAGGCGCTTCCAGGGGGAGGCAGCCGCAAAACTTCCGGGGATGGTTGGATCGTTTTCTCCCGCAAGGCGCACGAATCCACCCAGTGGGAGGGCGTTAAGGGTGTATTCTGTGCCCAGATGTGCCTCGTGGAGCGGTGCAATGAGTTCCCATTGATCCCCTTCCTGGGGACGGGGGGCTGCGCTCTCAATGACATTTTCCGAATCAGGCTCGCGGATGGTGAGCAGATGCCATGTTTCACCCTCCCGACGCATGCGCACCAGCACCTGTTTCCCCAATGCCTGGCGAACGTTGAAGGGGAGATCGGTATTCGGTGGAACTTCCACGCGGTAGTGACCCACCCTCAACCAGCCGCGACTGCGCCAGAAGCGTAACACGCGAGGCGGTAAGCCGATGCCGAATTCCTCTACTTCAATTCCCGAAAGGCGCGCGAGGAGAAAGTGTCCTGCTTCATGCAAGAGCACGATCACCAGGAAGGCGCCGATAAAGACAAACCAGATAAGAAGGTTGATGCTCATACCCTGATTATACTCCGTATTCATCTCGTTGCTTCGCTATGTGGATATTCTCAGAAGCTGGGGTATAATTCGTTCAGGTATCTGCGGTGGGTTGCTTAAGGGCGCGTTGTAACGATTCATCCCTGCAAACCGTTGTACATATCATTGCAAAGAGCGTTCCTGGCGAAAAAGCAATCCTCAAGCGGTTTTCTGGCCTGATAAATGGCAGATTGCTTTGCCCCAAAACGGCTCGCAATGACGTGGCTCAGTAATTACCTGCTGACCTGGGTGCATAAACGATGCCTCCTGCTCACGGTACTATCGAAGTAATCACTGGTTCCATGTTCAGCGGCAAGACGGATGAACTGATCCGTCGCCTGATTCGCGCGCGTATCGCCCGCCAGAAGGTACAGGTTTTCAAGCCTGCGATAGATGTGCGCTACGCGGTCGAGAAAGTCACCTCCCATAACGGTTCGCATTTTGATGCGACTCCTATCGCTGCGGCCTCTGAGATCCTCCAGCACCTTCAGCCGGATACAACCGTCATCGGCATTGACGAGGCGCAGTTCTTCGATACCGAGATCGTCACGGTTGTCGAAATGCTTGCGGAGCGCGGCCTGCGGGTGATCATTGCCGGGTTGGATATGGATTTTCGCGGCGAACCCTTTGGCCCGATGCCTCTGTTAATGGCAAAAGCGGAGCGTGTGGATAAACTCCAGGCGATCTGTATGGTGTGCGGCGAGCCGGCCTCGCGCACCCAACGCCTGGTAAATGGCCAGCCGGCCCATTATGACGACCCGGTGGTGATCCTCGGAGCCTCTGAACTCTATGAAGCGCGTTGTCGTCTGCACCACCAGGTGCCGGGGAAAAAGACTGCTATTCCGAAAGGAGGGCCCGATGCAACCGTATTGGGAAGTGCTGGAGGAAATCCTGATTGACGAGGAGAGCCTGCAGCGGCGAATTGCCGAACTGGGGGCGGAGATCAGCCGTGACTATGCTGATAGCGATGCGCTGATGCTCGTCTGCATTCTGCGCGGCGCAGTTCCCTTCCTCGTGGACCTGATGCGCCACATCACCGTTCCGCACACCATTGATTTCCTGGCCGTCTCTTCGTATGGAAGGGGCGTTCGAGAGAGCCAGGGCGATGTGCGCCTGGCTTTCGACCTGCAAAGCAGCATCCGCGATCGGGATGTGCTCCTGGTGGAGGATATTATTGATAGCGGCCACACCATCGCTTCCGTGCTGGAACTGCTGAATGCCCGTCAGCCGCGTTCCCTGCGCGTTTGCGCCCTGCTGGATAAAAGCGAACGGCGCGAGGTCGTCGTGCCCATTCACTATCGCGGTTTTGAAATCCCAAACAAATTCGTCTTCGGTTACGGGTTAGACCTGGACGAATACTATCGCAATCTGCCTTTCATCGGGGTCGTCAACCTGGAAAAATACCAGCCGCCAGAATAGGCGATGCTCTCCGATGATGTTTCTCCCTATGCCGGTCGCTGGATTGCTCGCATTGGAGAGCAAATCGTTGGGCATGGTGGCACACCGCAGCAGGCGCTTTCCATGGCCCAACATCATCGCGCGAAGGAAAAGCCGCTCATCGAGTTTATGCCTTTTGCCACTCCATTACCCTTTCCTCCCATCCTGGAAACGATCCGCAAGCTCACTTCTGGGCAGGAAATCTACCTGGTCGGAGGGGCGGTGCGAGATGCGCTCATGGGTCACACCACCCATGACCTGGATTTCATCGTGCCTTCCGATGGGTTGAAGATCGGTCGGGAGCTTGCGGCGCGCCTGGAGGCGGCCTTTTTCCCCCTGGATGCAGAACGGGATACCGCGCGCCTGATCCTGGTACGCGAGGGGCGCCGTCATGTGCTCGATATTGCGGCTTTCCGCGCTCCTTCGCTGGAAGAAGACCTGCAAGATCGCGATTTCACCATCAACGCCATCGCCTTCGATATTCATCGCAATCAGCTCTATGACCCGTTGCACGGTGCGGAGGACGTGCGTGAGAAGCGCTTGCGGCTCTGCCGGCCCGACGCGCTCCAACGTGACCCGCTGCGCGTACTGCGCGCCATCCGGCTGGCAGCGCATCTCGGCTTTCGTATCCTGCCCGAAACGCGCGCCGAACTGCGAAAAGCTGCGCCGCTCCTGAAACGTGTCTCCCCGGAGCGCCAGCGGGATGAACTTTTCCGCATCCTGGAAGGTCCCCAGGTTGCCACTTCGTTGCGCGCCCTGGACTGGCTGGGCCTGATCGAGCTTCTTCTCCCTGAATTAATCCCACTCAAGAATACTCGACAATCTCCGCCACATATTTACGATGTCTGGACGCACACCTTGACAACGCTGCAGCATTTAGAAGGCCTCCTGAATCTGCTCACCCAGGAACATGACGAGGAGCGCGCCGCAGACCTGCTGAACGGGCTGCTCGTCCTGCGGCTGGGGCGCTATCGCCGCACCTTTCAGGCGCGCATGGAGGCGCAGCCGGTCCCGGAGCGTAGCCGGCGCAGTTTGCTGTTTTTCGCCGCCCTGTATCATGATGTTGCCAAACCGCTCACCGCGCAAACGGGAGAAGACGGACGTATCCGCTTCTGGGATCACGAAGTGCGGGCGCTGCCCCTTCTGCGAGCCCGTGCCACTGCCTTGCGCCTGAGCATGGACGAGATTGCCTATCTGGAAACGCTGGTGCGCCATCACATGCGCATCCATCATCAGACTCAGGCCTATCGCGCACGCGGCCAGTTGCCCTCCCGCCGCACCGTTTACCGCTTCTTTCGTGACACGGGCGAGGCAGGAATTGACCTGATCCTGCTCACCCTGGCCGATCTGCGCGCCGTCTATGGCCACACCTTGCCCCAGGAGGTTTGGGCGGCGGCCCTGGACGTTTGTCGCTATCTGCTGGAACATCGCCTGGAGCATCCCCAGGAGAGCGTGGATCCGCCCCGTCTGGTAGATGGTCATATGCTCATGGAGGCGCTCCATCTTTCCCAGGGGCCTGTGATTGGCCAGCTCCTGGAAGCGATTCGCGAGGCGCAGGCCTGTGGCGAAGTCCACACGCGCGAGCAGGCCCTGGCATTTGCGCGGAACTACCTGGAAGAATTGTCGCGTGAACGTGAGCCACGGGATGGGGAGTAGGGGGAATGGTACGCCTGGATGTTTATCTGGTGCAACAGGGATTGTGCGAATCACGGACAAAGGCGCAGGCCCTGATCGCGAGCGGGAAAGTGCGGCTGAATGGACAGATCGTTTCCAGGGCCGCGCAGCGGGTGCCGCCGGGCGCTCAGGTCACGCTGGAGGAGGGAGTGCGTTTTGTCTCGCGCGCCGGCGAAAAACTGGAGGCCGCGCTGCAGACGTTTGGAATTCGCGTCGCAGGGCGCGTGTGCGCGGATGTCGGTGCTTCTACCGGGGGATTTACCGATTGTCTGCTCCAATCGGGTGCTCAACGCGTCTATGCCATTGATGCCGGTCGCGACCTGCTCCATCCCCGCTTGCGAAAGGATGCGCGGGTGAGGGTCATGGAGGGCGTCAATGCCCGCTACCTCGAAGCCTTGCCGGAACTGGTTTCGCTGGTGACCATAGACGTCTCCTTCATCTCGCTGCGCCTGTTGCTGCCGGTGGTCAAAGGATGGCTGGCGCCGGGGGGAGAAGTGATCGCATTGATCAAGCCGCAGTTTGAGGCGGGGCGGGAAATCGTGGCTCGCGGTCAGGGGGTGATTCGCGATCCTGAAATCCACCGCCAGGTGTTGGAGGGGGTACTCTCGTTTGCCCAGGAGGCAGGTTTTGCCCCTGGAGGGCTTCTGCGCTCCCCGGTTGCTTCCGAGAACAGCGAATTCTTGTGTTGGTTAAGGCAGGGGGAGGGTGGAAAAACGGTCGCAGAGTGTCTGCAAAGGGTGGGGCTGCTCCCGCATCAGGGATTCATTCCCCAAAGGCCATCACGACAACGTGCTGGTTAAGGGCTTGCGGATGCGAGGGCGTTTCTTCTGAGGGAACGATTTGCCCCAATGTGTAGGCGCCGGCGATGGGGATGTCTTTGCCGAAGACCTCTTGAACGACCTTCACCTCAAATCCAGGGAAGGCGCGCAGGAGCAGGTTCCAGGCCTGATCCACAAGGAGCAGAACGAAAGCAGGTCTGGAGTTTCCCAATGCCTGGCGGGCCTGCAGGGAGGCATCCAGGAGCGCCTGACGGCAGGCGTCCTGACTGCCCACCAGGAGCAGGGCATCGCTGCCCTCTTCTATAGAAAGATTCAAGCGGAAACTGCCATCGGCTTCGACGCGGATCGGTGAACGCACCAGCGTCTTTTCACCCTGTAGCATGCCCAGCGGGTAAAGGCGCGCCATCGTATTGAGCGGCGGAAAAGCCCATTCGCGCGCCGCATAGCCGAAAAGTTGGGCATACGCCTCGGAAGCCGGCCTGCCGTCGAGAGTCCGCAGCCAGAAACCTCGCGAGCGCGTAATGCGGAATTGCTTTCCTACTGACTGCCAGCCATGGGCATATCCTATCCCTGTGTGGAGATTTCCACGCAACAGGGCGGCGCTCAATGCCCCGCTGCCCTGAAACAGGTTCGCCAGCACAGGTCCGATCAGCGTGTTCGGGTTCCCCGAAGAAAGCCCGCCGGCAATTGCGAGATGGGGCAGGCTCAAAGCGTTGCAGAGTTGTTCGATGTTTCCGCTGAAACCATCGGTGAAGAGCAACAGGGCCTGGGGTGAGAAGGTGCGTTCGACAATGGCGTTCAGTCGTTGCGCCGTCTCCTGGGCCGATTGGGCATATCCTGGCATCCAGATAGCTTCAGCCTGCGCTGTAGTAGAGACCAGCAGCGCGACCAGCACGGAATAGGAATGCAGCCCATCGGGGCTGAGGAGAGCGGTTGTGCTCATCCCGACGAATGGTGTCTGACCGAGCAAACTGCCCACCCCATTGGCCACCTCACGCAGCCCGTATTCCTGGGTGGCGAAGACGATGCCCAGAATGGGGGAGAGATTCCCCAGTTTCTGCAGCGCCTGATGGGTCGCCTGCAGCGCGCTCTCCCGTCCATCAATCCCGGTGGCAATTCCAATGGCTGCGGTTAACGTCATGGCTCACCTTTCTGCGACTGGAATGGTGAAGTGGAACGTCGTCCCTTTGCGATATTCGCTCTGGAACCAGATGCGACCGCCTTGCATTTCTACCAGGCTCTTGGTGATGTTCAATCCCAAACCGGTGCCAGGGGCCTCGCGAGCCTTCGGATCGTCAGAGCGGAAGAACTTCTGGAAGATCTTTCGCTGATCTTCTGGGCTGATGCCGATGCCGTTATCCTGCACCCAGACGTGCACCACTTTTGGCGCACCCTGAGGGTCCCAGCGGTTTTCTGTCAATTCTGCGCCCACCACAATCTGTCCCTCTTCTGGAGTGTACTTGATGGCATTGCTGACAAGGTTGACCAGAATTTGCACCAGGCGTGTGCGGTCAGCCCAAACCGGCGGCAGATTGGATGGGATGCGCAATTCGAGTTTTTGTTTCTTCTCATCAATCTGTCGTTGGGCAGAACGCACCACCTCGCTGATGGCGTCTGAAAGGGGCACGGCTCGGAATTCCAGGCGCAAGCGCCCGGCCTCGATTTTCGACTGATCATTGAGGTCGGATACCAGCGTTGCCATGCGTTCGACGTTGGCGCGGATGGTCTGGAGGAAATTGGCCTGCATTTCTGTGATCGGTCCGGCTGCGCCCATTGCCAGGAGGTCGGCATATCCTTTGATCGAACTCATGGGGTTTTTTAGCTCGTGAGCGACGAGGGAGACGAACTCGCTTTTTGCCAGGTTTGCGGCCTGCACTTCGGCATAGAGCTGGGCGTTGGCAATCGCAATGGCTGCGTGATCGGCGAGGCGGGAGAGGAAGATCAGGGTTTCTTCTTTCAGCTTTTCGCTCTGATATTCGATGAGCAAAATGCCGATCACCCTGGCTTCGCGGCGGATGGGGACGATGAACTGGCTGCGCGCGGTGGGCAGGAATCCGGTGCGGCCAAGCTCTGGTTCGAGCGAAAAGCGCAGGGCCTGTCCGCTTTCGATCACCTCGCGAATAGGCGGCAGATCGGCTGGAACGGGCGTCTGCTCATAAGCGCTCAGTCGCTCCCCGAAGCCCTCCTGAGCCATGATGTGTAATCCATCCTCATCCAGGCGCGCAATGAAGCCGGCATCTGCGCCGCTCTGGCGCATGGCCCAGTCCAGCGTAATGCGCATTGCCCGCTGGACATCCAGGGTGGCGTTTAGCTCGCGGTCAATGCGCTGCAGCACGGATAGCTCTTCCAGACGTGCGTTCAGTTCCTGGTCTGTCAGGGTATAGAGCCGGGCGTTCTCGATGGCAATGGCGGCCTGTGCGGCAAAGGCCGTGAGCAGACTGGCATCCTCTTCTCGGAAAGGCAATCGGTCACGGCGGTTGATCACTTCCAGCACTCCAATCACCCGATCTTTTAGCTCCAGCGGTACGGCCAGGACGCTCTGTGTACGAAACCCGCTGCGCTGATCGGTGGAAGCATCCCATGAGGCGACTTGTTCCACATTGTTTTCGATCATCGCCCGGCGCTCCAGCGCGGCCTTCCCGGCGATGCCGCTCCCGCGTGGTAGGCGTTGACCGATGAGGGATTGGGCGGCAGGGCCAATGACCACGCGGAAGACCAGTTCTTCTGTCGCCTCATCTATCAGGAAGAAGGTGCCGGCCTCGGCGTTCAGGATGTTGACGGCGCTTTCCAGGATTTTCTGCAGCAGCAATTCCAGATCGAGCGTGGAAGTTAGCTGGCGGGTCAATTCGTTCAGGGTGCTCAATTGTTGGGCGCGGCGTTGAGCCTCCTCAAGCAATTGAGCCTTCACGATGACGCCAGCCGTTTGATCGGCAATCGCCTGGAAGAATTCCATTTGCTGAGGAGTATAGATGATCCCTTCTGCCCGATGGGCCACGCTGATTGCGCCGATGGTCCGTGGACCTGCATTGAGGGGCACACCCATCCAGGCACGGACAGCACGACTGGATGGCGTTACATTGCGCGCCTGGCACTCCGCAACATAGTCCTGGGTCTGAAAGGCGCGCCCGCGTTGGATCACCAGCGGGCTCAGGCCAAGGCCGCTGGCCATGGGCACATTCTCGTGTTCTCGCAGGCGTTCATTGTTCTCCACATAGAAAGCGTAGTAGTAATATTGCCCGGTTGGATGATAGAGCATGATGTGCATATCCGTGGCCGGGATGACTTGCATGGTTTGAGCGTAGATCAGCTCCAGCACGTCGTCAAACGTCAAAGTGACGTTCACGCCCTGAGAAACGCGCATCAGGATATTCAGTTCTTGCATACGGCGTTCGAGATCGGCGACGGTCTGTACCCGATCCATCGCGGCTGCCGCCAGATCCGAGAGCCGTTCCAGGAAGCTCAAATCTTGTGGCAGGTAAGGCCCTCCATCCTGACGAGGGCCCAAAGCCAGCCAACCGGAAAGGCGATCCCTCACCTTCAAGCCAACGAACAAAGAAGCGCCCAGCAGGAGCAGAGAATTACGTTCTGGCGCCAGCGAAGGCGGGAGTTCTTTCATTTCCAGGTAAAGAGGCAAATGCTCACGTCGGAAATGAGCGGCCAGTGCACTGTTGGAGGGAAACCGTACCTCGGTGGTGGGGCGTCCACTTTCATCGGCAAGGGCTGTGTACTGTTCTGTCAGCGGGTCATACAGGAAGAGGTGAAACCGAGAGGGATTGAGAACTTGCTGCACCGTTTTTCGCACCAGGCGATACACCTCCTGCAGTGTCAAGGCCTGGGTAAGTTCGGATTCAATGGATAACAGCGCTCTTTCAGAGGCTATCTGGCTGCGGAAGAACGTTCTGTCCACCACATCCCGCACACTTTCGCGCAGGGGGTCGAGCGCGAGGGCCAGGAGGAAGACAATCAATCCCACAAGCAAAGGTTGACGGATATTCAAGGCGCTGCTGAAGATCAAACTCGCCCCGCTTACCAGCAAAACGTATCCCAACACGATCATCGCGCCCAGCAACGTGTAAACGAGGCCCTCGCGCAGCCAGCGGTCAAGGGTCTGGGTGCGAAAGCGCAGGATGGAATATCCCAGGGCGAGCGGGTAGAGAAGGGTGGGAAGGAACAAATAGGGTGAAAACGGCAAGTTTAAAGGGGAGAAGATCGCCCGAATGCCGATAGGCCCTAAACCTGCCAGGCCTCCCAAAAATACCATCCGCGCCTGTGATTTCACCACAGGGGAGGGGGAGCGCAACCAGTGATAAAGGCTTAACCCCAAAAAGGCAAGGAACATCGCGCCGCTGAAGACAAAAATGAAACGCCAGGCGATGACATAGTCGTAGGGTCGCTCATAGGCGTAGCTGACCCTCCAGGCGTTCAGGCTCAAGAGCAGGGCAATCAGGTATCCAATCCCGCGAAGGTAAGGCCGAGACTGGGTAAAACGCGCCGGGCGTGGAAAGGTCAGGGCCAGGTCAAAGAGCGCGCCGCCACTCAAAGCAGTCCCCAAAACCCACAAAAACACCAGGCGATGGGTGGTATAAACATCAAAAAGTAATCCGTTGATGATGGCAAGCGAGGTGGCAAAAAGGGCAAAGGCGCGACCGGCAGATTCAGCGCGTCGCAGGCCAAAAATCCACAGGCTCATGCCAAAGAACAGAAAGGCCATAAGGAAGGGGATGAAGATGTACTTGACACGATCCTCGTTGGGGAATATCTGCAATGTCACCGGATATACAGCCATCGTCCCATCACGGTGCACGATTTTTACCTCGACCGTTTCGCCGGGGAAGTATTTCCGTAGCGCCTGTTCCATCTGCTGGGTGTTATGGATTTCTTCCCCCTGGATTGCCAGCAACCGATCCCTTGTGGGAGAAAGCAGAGAGTGCAGCGGCCAGTGATTCGCACTGGAGGGGGAGGGCCCTACTTCGTCGAAGACCAGCGTGGGGTCAAAGAAGGCGCCCAGGAAGGGGAACTCCAGCCAGTAGTTTACCAGGAAGAGGGCGGCGATCAGCGCGATGGCGGCCACGCCCTGATAAACAAGCACTCCCACCTGGAGCAAATGCTCAACAGAAAATGGCCGGTCGAGAATTCTCCCATTCATGGTTCGGGTGGCTATTCTCATTTTATGACCTCTTCTTGTTTCAGCAGCAGGTGCTCTTTCGCCTGTTATGATCTTGTTATGCGCCGACTGCCTCGTCCTCAGGCCTAAATATCCAGATTGCGCACGGCTTTGGCATGGGTCTGAATGAAGCGGCGACGCGGGTCCACCGCATCGCCCATCAGCATATCAAAAGTGCGGTCTGCCTCGGCGGCGTCTTCGATGGTCACCAGCAGCAGAGTGCGGGTCTGCGGGTTCATCGTCGTCTCCCAAAGCTGCTGGGGATTCATTTCGCCCAATCCCTTGTATCGTTGCACGGTGACCTTCTCACCGTTGAGGGATTTCAGGATTTCGTCCTTTTCTGCGTCGCTGTAGGCATAGCGTACCTGATTTTTCCAGGCCAGGCGATAGAGAGGGGGCTGTGCAATATAAAGATGCCCTTCCTCGATTAGCGGCTGCATATAGCGGAAGAAAAAGGTGAGCAGGAGGGTGCGGATGTGGCTGCCGTCCACGTCGGCATCCGTCATGATGATGACGCGCCCATAGCGCAATCCTTTGAGATCGAAATTATCTCCGATGCCGGTGCCCAGCGCCGAGATGATTGCCTTGACCTCGTTGTTGTTCAGAATTTTGTCCAGGCGCGAACGTTCCGTGTTCAGGATTTTGCCGCGCAGGGGGAGGATAGCCTGGAAGTGACGGTCGCGGCCTTGTTTGGCGGAGCCGCCCGCCGAATCGCCCTCGACGATGAAAAGCTCGGTCTTGCTCGGATCGCGTTCGGAGCAGTCGGCCAGTTTCCCCGGCAGCGTCAGGCTCTCCAGCGCCGACTTGCGGATCACCAGATCGCGCGCTTTGCGAGCGGCATCGCGAGCGCGAGCGGAGGTCAGGCATTTCTGCACGATGGCACGCGCCGCGCTCGGATTCTCCTCCAGAAAGGTTGCAAATGCCTCGCCGACCACCTGCTGCACATAGGTCTGCACTTCGGCGTTCATCAGCTTGACTTTGGTCTGGGATTCAAACTGCGGGTCAGGATGCTTGATGCTCACAATGGCGGTCAGCCCTTCCCGCGTGTCGTCGCCGGTGAAATTCGGATCGCTTTCCTTGAGCAGCCCGTTTTTGCGCGCATAATCGTTGATCACGCGCGTGATCGCCGTTCGTAAGCCGGTCAGATGGGTGCCACCATCCACCGTGTTGATGGTGTTCGCAAAGGAATAGACCGACTCGGTGTAGGCGTCCGTGTACTGGATGGCAGCCTCGATCCCGATCCCTTCAACCTGCTTTTCGACATAAACGACCGGGTGCAGCACCTGACGATTGCGGTTTAAGAAGCGCACGAAGGAGGTGATGCCCCCCTCAAAGTAGAACGTCACCTCGCGCCCTGAACGCCGATCCAGGAAATGGATTTTCACCCCGCGCGTGACGAAGGCCATCTCCCGGAAGCGTTGCGCCAGCGTTTCAAAGCGATATTCGACGTCCTTGAAGATTTCGGGGTCGAACTTGAAGGTGGTTTTGGTGCCGGTCTCCCCCTCCTTGACTTTGCCGATCACCTGAACCGGGGTGACGGGATAACCGCGTTCATAGCGCTGGAAGTAGCGTTGCCCGTTCCGCTTGACTTCCACTTCACACCATTCGGAGAGCGCGTTCACTGCGCTGACGCCTACACCGTGCAAGCCCCCGGAGACTTTATAGCCGCCCCCGCCGAACTTGCCGCCGGCGTGCAGGGTGGTCATGACCACTTCCAGGGCGGATTTCTTCACCTGAGGGTGAATATCCACCGGTATCCCGCGGCCGTTGTCTTCCACGGTGACGCTCTGATCGGGGTGGATGATCACCTCGATCTGCGTACAGGCGCCGGCCAGAGCCTCGTCAATCGAATTATCTACGACTTCATACACTAAATGGTGCAACGCCTTAATATCTGTGCCGCCGACATACATGCCTGGGCGCCGGCGCACAGCTTCCAGGCCTTCCAGTACCTGGATGCTACTTGCATCGTATTTGAGCGTTTCGGTGGTCACGCGAAAGTACCTCCATGTTTACTCTTTCTCACAGAATATCTTAGAACTTGTGTAACTACCTCGACAATGTTAGATTACCTGTCCCCTGTCATTGCGAGCCGTTTTTTGGCGAAGCAATCTCCCCATTTATCAGGCCATATTGACCGCCTGGAGATTGTTTCGTCGCAAAGAACGCTCCTCGCAATGACAAACACAACAGTTTTGATGCAAGACTGAACAGTTACTTTTCATGAATGTATCACGAAGCCATACCGTCAACGAATTTTTAACGAATAAACGAATGCACCCTACCTCGGCTGACGACCTTCCCCCAACAGGCCGGAAAGCCTGACCTACTACTACCGTCCACGCTCTACTATTCACCGTCCACTCCACCGCCGTCTGCGGTCCGCCGTCTGCCGTCTATTCTATCACATCCAGCACTTCCCAGATCTCTACAGGTTGCATTTTCCCCCGCAATTGCAAGACTGGGAGCGGCACAGCTCGGATGCGATGTTTGACCTGTTCATAGACTTCACGGGTAATCAGGATTTGATTCATTCCTGCGCTTTCCTGAACGCGCTTGGCCGTGTTCACGCTATCTCCCAGGGCGGTGTATTCCAGTCGCTTCTCGTTCCCGATCCAGCCCAACACGGCAAGGCCGCTGTGGATGCCCACCCCAAAGGAGAGATGGGCTTCCGGTGGCAGGCGTTGATGTAGCTCCATGACGGCGCGGCGCAGGCGCAAGGCAGCGCGCACCGCTCGCAGGGCATGATCCGGCTGGGGCAATGGGGCGTTAAACCAGGCCATCACCGCATCCCCCAGGAACTTATCCACCGTACCCTCTTCGCTCAAAACGGCTTCGGCGGCCGTCGCGAGATATTCATTGAGCACCTGCACCAGTTCCTGAGGCGTATGCTGTTCGCCGAAGCGGGTGAAGCCGCGAATATCTGCAAAGAGGATCGTCAATTCCACCGCCTTGCCGCCAATGCTGAGCGAATTCAAATCCATCTGCTCCAGTACCGCTGGGGAAACCATGCGCTCGAGCAATCGCCGCTGGGCTTCGAGCCGTTTGCGTTCGGTCAAATCGTCCAATACAATGGTCATCCCCTGCACGCGGTTGTTCTCATCTTTCAAAGGTGCCAGGCTCAGGCGCCAGTTGACAGGGCCGCGATCCGGCAGGTGAGGTGAGACTTCCAGCTCGGAGATGGCCTGATCGCGCTGGCGGACAAGCTCCAGATAGGGATAGAGGGCGGGAACGAGCGGCGAGAGTACCTCGTGCAGGGAGCGTCCCAGGAGCTCCGTCGAAGCCCGTCCCAGGATGCGCTCCGCCGCCCGATTGCACAGGGTGATCTGTTCGCGTACATCGGTGGTGATCACTCCGCTGGTGATCGAAGCAAACACGTTATCCATCAGGTTCTTTAGCCCGGTGACCTCTGCCAGCGTGTGACGCAGGGAAGAGAACAGGCGGGCATTCTCAATCGCGATCGCTGCCTGATTGGCAAAGCTAACCAGCAATTCCCGATGCGCCTCGGTGAAAATCCCGCTCTGGATGCGGTTATCGGTGTAGATCACCCCGATCAGGTCATGTTTGACCTTCAACGGCACGCAAAGGATGGAGCGCAGGTTATAGGCGATGATGCTGTCCTGGCTGCCAAAGCGTGGGTCTTCCTGGGCATTGGTGGTCAGGACTGCTTCCCCATGCTCCACCACTCGCCGGATCACGGTGCTGCTCAGGGCAAACTCTGAAGGTTGCAGGGAGGCCTGTTCCCAGTTACGGGCGATCTGAATGCGCATTTCCCCGTTTGTCTCGCGCAACATCAAAAAGCCGCGTTCGGCGCCGGTAATGCGGATGATGGTATCCATCGCCGTTTCCAGCACCGTTTGAATATCGAGAGAGGAGTTGATCACCTCTCCCAGCTGTGCCAGCTCCTGCAAATTATGATAACTGTTCTCAAACTTCCTGACCTCGCCGGCAAAGGCCTCCAGACCTTCAGCCAACTGACGGCAGGTATTTTCCCAATCTTTCGGTCTGTTTTGGGCCAGGTACATCAAATGCTGGGCAAATGCTTTGATTTTCTTGGAAAGAGAAAGGTTTGTTGGGTTTTCGCTCATAGAAAACTCATGAAATGGATCAATAATGGCACGCCTTAGTTGAATGAAATGAAATTTCCCTAACATGCAGCACAGAAAACTGCGCCATCCTTACGGGACCTGCGGCCTGATCCTTCTCCTGGGGCCTCACTGCCTAATGAGGCTTTGGGTACGCCAGGCGGGCCATCGCACGTAAGTAAGTATAACGGAAAATCGGGCTATGGTGTGAGGTAACTTTCCACGAAACTGTCCGGTAGTGTACAGCGAAGTCATGGATGATAAAAAATCGGCTGACATCTCTGCCAGCCGATTCTTCACGGGAAAGAAATGTACCTCTATTTCAGCGCCGCACCGCAGTAGGGACAGTTCTGCCAGTCGGCCTGCACCGCCTTGCCGCAGTTCGGGCAGGTGCGGGAAGCGCCCGGCGCGGGCAGGTTGCCGCTCACGGCGCGCACCAGCCAGACGATTCCCAGCACGGTCAGCGCCAGAAAGCCAAGCGGGATGAGCGCCATGAAAAGCATACCGATCCAGCCGAAGGGCGCGAAACCCCATCCCATCATGCCGGGACCCATGCCCCAGCCACCGTAGCGGCCATAGCCGCCCCAGCCACAGCAGCCACCGTGCCACCAGCCCCAGCCGCCAAAGGCGAAGCCCGGAACGAACACAACAGCGAGAACACCGAGAATCCAGAAGAGAGTTTTTTTTTCATGGTTACTGGTCTGTCACAGATGAAATTGAAATCACGCCACTTTGAAAACTACCCCATTAGTGGGAACAAAAGCCTTTAAGAGCCTTTTCACCCACATATGGGGTATTTCGTGCAGTGCGATTACACACTTTTACGCATGACAGACCACTACCAACTGCCCACCAACTATCCATCTTTGTTGCGGTAGAAAGTTTTCTACCGTTACATTGCGAGCCGCCGCAGGCGGCGAAGCAATCCCCTTATCGGCCCAGGAGATTGCTTGCCCTCCAGGCACGCTTCGCGGTCGCTTCGCTCGCAATGACAGGAGTCAGGGAGTTCTTCATCGCTTAGGGTAGGCAGTTACGATTTTAATGCTTGACGAACAATCTATGGGATTTCTTACTTCTCCACGCGGTACACTACCAGGTGCGTCAGCGGGATGACTTGCGGGGCGGGCAGACCTGCCTGCCTGGCCAGGGCGGCGATCTCTTCGGCGCGCAGACGTTCCTCCTGCGGCGGCCCGAACTCGCCCATTTCGTAGGGCCATTCGAGCAGCACCACCCGCCGACGGGCAACGCGCGCCGCTTCTTTCAACGCTTGCAAACGGTCATCGGTCTCGTGGAAGACCAGGCCGTGGAAAACGATGTCGAAGGCGTGGTCTGGATAGGGCAGGGATTCCGCCAGCCCCTCGCGGAAGGTCACCTGGGGGACAAGCTGGCGAGCGGCGGCTAGCATCTCGGCGTTGACGTCCAGCCCCTCGACGCGCAGTCCGCGGGCGGCGAAGGCTTCAGCAAACACGCCGGTGCCGGTGCCGACATCCAGCAGCGAGTCGGCGATCAGACCGGCCAGCGTGTGCTCCACGACGGCGTCCAGGTCGAGACGGGTGAGTCGCTCCGGGTTGCGCAGGCGTTCGATTTCGGTAAAGCGGCGTTCGTGCATAGGATTTTCCTTGAGCGCGGGGATGTAGTGCATAAAAAAATAATTCGGTAACCTTCCTTGCGGCTCTTGGGGGATCGATCCCCGCTTCAGCGCATGAAAGTCGGCTGGAAGCCAACTCCGGTCATCAGCAGCCAGACTTGAACAGCGTATCACCAGGCTCTGCCTGGTCGAACCGACCCAAGGTCGGTGGTACAAGATTACGGCAATAATTTGTTAAACTCCATTAGACTTGCGTCAGGCGCTTTCTGGTATCAGTTCAATCAGCACCGGCGTATCCTTGCGGCCGCGCAGCGCATTCAGCCAGTTGATGAGCGTGGGCTGGAAGCCGTATTTGCGCTTGTAAAGTTCGTCGGCGCGGCGGATGATTTCTGGATCGGTGACGAAGCCTCCGCGCATGGGAATGAACTCACCAAGCGGCTTGCCGCGCCCATCGCTGGGAGCGACTCGAGCGCGCCCGTTGGCGCGAATCCGCTTCGCTTTGCCGGTTTGCGCGCCGGTGAACACGTAAAGTTTACCATCCATTTCCACAAACCAGACCGGCGTAGGGACTTCCTGCCGGTCTTGCGGAAGGTGGTCAGGTTGATATAGTTGTGGGAAGTGAAGGATTGTGTGGCATCCATGATTTGATTATAACTTTACCGTCCCAAAGAGTTCGAGTCTTCGGGACGGTTGTGAGGGCCGCAATTCCTTTCAGGCCTCTACGAAAGGACGTTCAGGACGATGGTCGCTTCATCGGCCTCGAAATTGATTTTCTTGTGCGTGCCATCACAGAACGGCTTGTTGGCTGAGTGACCACAACGACAGAGCGCGACCATCCTTTCGATGGGCTTCTCGTTGCCTTGCGCATCCTTGAAGATGACGTTTCCTGGAATCAGATACGGACCGTTTTTGGTTGCTTTTACTTCCATGCCTGACCTCCTTTTTTAGATAAATGTTGTTTATCCAACAAGTGTTGTATAATATAAGCGTCTATGGCTTTTCTGTCAACCGTCAAAAAACAATTTTTGTTGGATAAGCGACAAAGGAGACAAAATGTTGTCTACTGCTACCGCCCCCGAAAAGCTCGACCTCCGTGTCAAACGGACTTGCAGCCTGATTTAGCAAGCCTTTAGCGAACTGCTCGCCGAGAAGGGATTTGGCGCCATCACGGTACAGGACATCACCGAGCGCGCCGAGATCCATCGCGCCACCTTCTACGCCCACTATCCGGATAAATTTGCTCTGCTCGAAGAGACCCTGTGCAGCGCTTTCCGCGCCGAACTGGAAAAACGCACCCTGAGCGCCTGTCACTACAGCGAAGACAACCTGCGCGCCCTGATCCTCACCGTCTGCGAATTCATCGCCTGCTCGAACGAACACTGCAAAGCCGGCGAACAGCAATTCGACTCACTGGTCGAAAACCAGGTGCGCCAGCAGATTCAGGAACTCATCGAACTCTGGCTGCGTCAGCGCGGCGCAGCGGCCCCGGGCACTGTCGCCACTGCTGCCACCTGGGCGATCTATGGTCTGGCAGAAAGCTGGAGCCGCCAGAAGAACCGCCCACCCGCCGAGGCGTTTGTGGAGCAGGTCTTGCCGCTGGTGAAGATGAATTTACAGTAAACAAAGGCTTCACCCCGCGGCGACAGGCTTTTTGCCTGCGAGCTGTGCTTTCCCTTGTCGTTCCCTGCAGGGCATGATAAAATAGGAGTGCGCTGGGGCGTGGTGTAATGGCAGCACCACAGACTTTGGATCTGTTGGTCTCGGTTCGAATCCGAGCGCCCCGGCCTCTTTCATCCTCAGCCCCTCAGGGGGCGCGTTGATCTCAGGCCTGCGCCCTCCGCCAGGCCTGTATGTTTTGTGAGGTGCGATGAGCGTGGTTTCTGTTCTGCTGGCCGCCGGTCAGGGGACGCGAATGAAGTCGGCGCTGCCCAAGGTACTTCATCCTGTTTGTGGTCGCCCGATGATCTTTTATGCCCTGGAGGCGGCTTCTCGGGCCAGCGAGGCGAAGCCGGTCGTCGTGATCGGCCATGGCGCCGATCAGGTGCAGGATGTGGTAGGGGATCGGGCGCGGTTTGTGCGCCAGCATCCTCTTTTGGGCACCGCCCATGCCGTGATGCAGGCCGCCCCGTTGCTGCGCGGCGAGGCGGAATATGTCCTGGTCACCTATGCCGATATGCCCCTGCTACGTGCGGAGACGCTGCAGGCACTGGTCGAACGCCAGAAGCAAAATCCCGGCCCGATTACGCTCCTGACGGTGATCTCCCCTCAGGCGCGCGGCTTCGGGCGCATTCTGCGAGATGAGCAGGGAAACGTCCAGGCGATCATCGAGGAGGCCGTGGCGACGCCGGCCCAGTTACGCATTCAAGAGCTGAATGTCGGCGCCTATTGCTTCCGCGCTGACTGGCTCTGGGAGGCGCTCGCGCGCATCCCGCTCTCGCCCAAGGGCGAATATTTCCTCACCGATACGGTTGAACTGGCGGTGCGGGATGGGCTGAGCGTGGAAACGGTGCTCCTGGAAGACCAGGAAGAGACGATTGGCGTCAACACGCGCCTGCATCTTGCGGAGGCCGAACGCGTGATGCGACGCCGGATCAATCAGCGTCACATGCTTAACGGTGTCACGCTGATCGATCCGGAAACGACGTACATCGAGCCGGGGGTCACCATTGGGAGTGATACCGTGATCTGGCCGAACACCTTTCTGCTGGGGGAAACGCAGATCGCCGAAGGCTGCGAGATCGGGCCGAATAGCTGGATTCGCGACACGCGCATTGGCCGCTCCTGCCATGTTCGCATGTCGGTTCTGGAGGGCGCAGTGCTCGAGGAAGAGGTGGAGGTGGGGCCGTTCGCGCGTCTGCGCCCCGGAGCGCACCTGGCGCGCGGCGTGCACATGGGCAATTTCGGCGAGGTCAAGGACTCCTATCTGGGACCGGGGGTGAAGATGGGGCATTTCTCCTATATCGGCAATGCCACGATTGGCGCCAATACGAATATTGGGGCCGGGACGATCACCTGTAATTACGATGGGGAGAAAAAGCATCCCACCTGGATAGGAGAGAACGTGTTTATCGGCTCTGATACGATGCTGGTGGCGCCTGTGCGCCTGGGGGATCGTTCGCGAACGGGCGCCGGAGCTGTGGTGACGAAGGATGTGCCGGAAGATACGCTGGTGGTGGGCGTGCCGGCGCGTGCGATCCGCAAACTTTCTCCGAAAAAGGTGAGCGATGGCTCTGACTCCGGAACAACGGCGGGAACTGATCCGAAAGGCGAATGAGGCACGGCGCCACGCCTACGCGCCGTATTCTGGCTATGCGGTAGGAGCAGCGCTGCTGACCGCCGATGGACGCATTTTCAGCGGCGTGAACGTGGAAAATGCCTCTTATCCGAACGGTGTGTGCGCAGAGCGCGTGGCGATCTATAAGGCCGTCTCGGAGGGGGCGCGAGATTTTCAGGCAATCGCCGTGGTGACCGAAAACGGCGGCTCGCCTTGCGGCTTTTGCCGTCAGGTGATGGCGGAATTCAACCCGCAGATGATCGTCTTGATCGCCAACGCCCAGGAAGAGCTGATCATGGAGGTTTCCCTCGAAACACTCCTGCCGTATGTGTTTGTGTATCCGTATAAGTAGACTGCAGACCGCGGACGGCAGACGGCGAGATGGACGATGGACGGTAGAAGGGCCGCGGACGGCAGACGGCGGTCTGGACGGTAGACCCTGGAGGTGGACGGTGAGGGCTGCAGGACGGGCTTTCCAGCCTGTCAGACCGCGGAGGCAGGAGGCAGCAGGCCATCGGGATTCTCTTGCGGCAGGCGGGGTCGCGCGGCTTCAAGGGGCAGCCAGGCTCCAGGTGCAGCCTGTAGCTCCAGGTCGGGGTGGGAGGCGCATCCGGAATCTTGCCGAGGGGAGGGGCTGTGGCAATGGAATTCGAGGAATTTTCGCAATGGCGGTAAAATTTTTCCCCTGAGAGAAAACGATGTCATCTTCTTGCATTTTCTGTCGCATCATCCAGGGAGAGGCGCCAGCGCAGATGGTTTATCAGGATGAGCTGGTAAGCGCCTTTCGCGATATCCGGCCGGTGGCGCCGGTGCACGTGCTGGTGGTTCCAAACAAGCACATCGCCGCGCTCTCGGAGGTGACGGAGGAGGATCAGGCAATCCTGGGGCGGATGCTCCTGGTGGCGCGCCGCGTGGCGGAGCAGGAGGGGATTGCCCAGAGCGGTTTTCGCCTGATCGTCAACAACGGCCCTGACGCCAATCAGATCGTGTATCACCTGCATTTGCACGTCATCGGAGGCCATCGCTTGCGTTTCCCGATGGGCTGAGATGCTGCTGCGCGCCCGCCTGTTCGGTACGTTCACGCTCAGCGATGACCAGGATCAGCCGCTGGACCTGGGCTCCCCGACGACGCGGGCGCTCCTCGCTTATCTGCTGCTCCATCGCCAGGAGGTGGTGGATCGACGCAGGCTGGCTTTTCTCTTCTGGCCACGGGTGACCGAAAGCGCGGCGCGGCGCAATCTGCGCCAGTACCTGCATCACCTGCGGATGGTTTTAACCCCGGTGGATGCGCAGGGGGAGTTGATCCTGGCCGATGGGAATGTCTTGCGCTTCAATCCGCAGGTCACAATCTGGGTAGATGTGGAGGAATTTCAGCACGGCCTGCGCCCGCAGGCTTCGCTGGAGGAGGTGCGCCGGGCGGTTGAGCTTTATCGCGGCGATCTGCTGGAAGACCTTTATGACGAGTGGTGTGCCGAACCGCGAGAGCACTTTCGACGCCTGTATCTGGGCGCCCTGGAGAAACTGGTGCCGGCGCTGCATCAGCAGGGGGAGTATGAGGCCGCGCTGGAATATGCGCAGCGATGGGTGGCACAGGAGCCGTTCGATGAGAGGGCGCGTCGCTGGAAGATGTTGCTCTATGCCCTGAAAGGGGATCGAGCACGGGCGCTGAGCGAATATCAAACGCTGGTGCATTTTCTGGAAGAGGAGCTGGGCGTTGAGCCGACGCCGCAAACGCAGGCGCTGGCCCAGGCGATCCGTCAGGGGGAGGCGCATTTGCCGTTTGAGACTCAGGAGGCACACGGCCCGCAACCCGCGCCGGCGCGCCTGGCGCGCACGCGACGTTTGCCTCCATTGCCGGGCATTCCGCTGGTAGATCGTGAGGCGGAACTCTCGCAACTGGAGATGCTCTATCAGCAGGCGCAGGAGAAACATGGGCAGTTGTTGCTGTTAGCCGGGGAGGCCGGGATCGGCAAAACGCGCCTGGTGCAGGAATATCTGGCCCGTCATGCAGAGGTTTCCTTGCTGTACAGCATATGCTACGAGCTGGAGAGCATGTCGCCCTTTGCCCCGTTGCAGCAGGCGCTCAGCGAGAATCCGCTGGTGCAACGGGTGCTCCTTTCCTTGCGCACTCAGCCGCCAGGCTGGATTTCGGCCCTTTCTTCTTTTCTCCCTGAAATTCGGCGATTGTTCCCTTACCTGCCAGCGAGCGCAGAGAGCAATTTGCCCGCTCTTCGGGAGGCGCTTACGCAACTGATCCTGGTGCTGGCTGAGCAGCTCCCGCCGCCGTTGCATCTGATCCTGGACGATTTGCACTGGGCTGATACGCAGACCTGGGAGTGGCTGGCAGAGCTGGCGCGACGGATCACTGATCGCCCGATCCTGATCTTCGGCCTCTATCGCCCCGAAGACCTGCCCGCGGATCGGCTGCCGCTGCTTCGACTTCTGGAGCGTAGCCCGCTGGTGCTCAGCATGAAACTTGCGCCGCTTTCCTCCCAGGATACGCTGACGCTGGCCAGGCATTTGCTGCCGCAGAGGGCGCAGGATCGCATGTTCGGGGAGCGCCTGTATCAGGAGACGGAAGGCAATCCCTTTTTTATCATCGAGACGGCGCAGGCGCTGCAGGAGAGCCGCCCCGGTGAGCGTTTCCCCTTGCTCGCGACCTCGATTCAGGAGGTGATCCGGGCGCGCATTGAACGCCTGGAGCCTCTCAGCCGCGAGGCGCTGGGAGCGGCCGCGGCCTTTGGCCGACCGTTTTCGCTGGCGCTGCTCCACGCGCTCCTGGATCGCCCGAGGGAGGAGCTGGTGGCGGAGATCGAAAACTGGGTGCAGCGCGGCCTGGTTCAGGAAGTGCGCCAGGGGTATGATTTTCGCCACGATAAGATTCGACAGGTGGCCTATAACAGCCTGAGCCGGGCGCGGCGCGAGTATTTGCACGGTCGAATCGCTGAAATTCTGGAGAATAGCCTTCCGCCGCCGGATGCTTCCACCCTGGCCTATCACTATGCCCGCAGCGACCAGCCGTTACGGGCGCTGCCGTATCTGGTTCGAGCTGCCGAACAGGCGCTGCAATTCCGTTCTTATCCGGAGGCGCGTCAGTTTGGACTCCAGGCCGTCAACCTGCTGGGGCAGGTCAGCGGGCCGACTTCGCGCACCCAACGCGTGGAGATCAACCTGCAGCTTGCCCAGGCCTACGCCTTCAGCGGAAACCTGACGCGGGCCATCGAAATTCTCAATGAGACCGAGCATCTGGCCTACACGCTGGGGGATGAGAACTATCTGGGGCAGATTTTTCGCCGTGCAGCGCAGTTTTTCTGGTTGCGGGGTCATCCCCTGACGGCCAGCGATTACGCCCGCCGCACCCTGCGCATTGCGGAAGAGCTGGAAGATGTGGAGCTGCTTTCAGCGGCGCTGCGCATGTTGGGCAGGGTGAGTATTGCGCTTTCGGCTTTCGATGATGCCATCGCTTATCTGCTGCGTTATGTCAACCTGCATGAGGAGCGATATGAAGCCCTGCAAAGCCCTTTGCCCCACGATTTGCCGATTGTGCTGGGGTATCTCGGCGTGGCCTATGCTCGCGTCGGGGCATGGGAGCGCGCCTTTTTGAGCGCGCGCCGGGGATTGGAGCTGGCCTTGCAAATGCACGGCGAAGAGCATCCCAGCACATTTTTTGCCCGGATGCAGTGGGGAATGGTACACGCCGACCGCCATGATTGGGAGGAGACGCTGCGCATTCTCTCCCCGATCCCGGACCTGCCCTTCGATGCCCTGACGCCGCCGACCTACATGGCGCTCAGCCTGCGGGGGTATGCTCTGGCGCATCGAGGGGAAGTCGAGAGGGGTATTGAAATCCTGCGCCTGACGAACGCCTGGGCCGAGCGGCATCAACATCGCATCTTTCACTATCTGCCGCGTCTGTTCCTGGCGGAATCGCTGCTGCTGGCCGGCCATTGGAAGGAGGCAAAAGAAGAGGCCGGGCAGGCATTGCAGGAGGCGGAGAAGGCCGGCAACCGCTGGGCGAAGGGGATCGCCTTGCGCCTGCTGGCGGAAATCGAAATGCGCCATCCCGGCCCGGTCTGGGAGCAGGTGGAAGCGTTGCTGCTGGAGTCCATGCAGGGGCTACGGCAGATCCGTGCCCGCCCCGATCTTGCCCGCACCTATCTGACGCTGCGCCGCCTCTATGACCGCGCCGGTCAGATCGCCTGGGCGGTGGACTGCCATTTTCGCGCCACCACAATCTTCGAGGAGTTGGGGATGATCGAAGAATTACGCGAGGCGCAGGGACAGGCCGCCTACGAGCGCAAAGGGGCAGTGGTCATCCCAGGGCTCCCCTTGCGCGGTCCGAACTGGCAACAGGAGGCCGCCGGCGGGGCAGATGCAGAGCAAACCGCCTCCTGAAGGGGAGGATTATGGCTGCAGGCGGGCAAAGACCACAATGCGATGGGTGTCTACCAGGTAAGGATAGCAGGAAATCAGGGTGAGGGTGGGGGCGCCGGTGGATGCTATGACCTCTACAGCGGTTGGCTCCACGATCAGCGTGCGCTCGACGATGTAGGTATAGGCACGCTGCTGCGTGTACAGGATCACCTGATCCCCCGGCTGCAGGCGATCCAGATGACGGAAAATCTCCCCGTAGACGTCGTTATGCCCCGAAAGCACCACGTTCCCGTTTTCGCCGGGGTTGGCGGAGGGAATGTGCTGCCCCACCCCTTTCTTAAGCTGTTCCCAGCCATCTCCCTGAACGACCGGCGCATCCACGCCAATCGCCGGTATCTGGATGCGAATTGCCTGTTGCGGCCCAGGCGTGGGGACTGGGAGACTGGCCAGGGATTGGTAGATGGGGCGCAAGTGTTCAGGAATTTCGGCCTCGTTCGGGCGGGTATTTCCGGAAGCATCCGGCGGAGTGTGACCGCCGGGCAGGACGACGGCCATGATCAGAGGCGTGGGGGTGGGCGTTTCGACGCGTAACGCCGCAGCCACTTCCTGGTTCAGGGTGCGCAGCAATCCCAGACCGTTCAGCAGCACACCGATCAACCCGATCACGGCCAGGATTTCAATCGCCAGGAGCGCGCTATCCAGAAAGCGCCTTCCCGGCGTGGAGGGTGCGATCTCCTCCGGCGTGGAGGATGTCTCCGGCGCTGGCGCTTTCCAGACGGGATGGGTCAGCCGCCCGGTGCGTTGGAAGTGTTCCAGGCGCGCCTGATGCACCTCTCGCTGTTTTTGCACCAGCAGGCGCCGTAGCTCTTCCAGACTCAAATCTTCGGCAGATTTTCGATGGGGCACGGGGAAATTATACTATGAGCGGTGAACGAACGGTGGTAAATAGACCGCGGACGACGGTAGTGTATCTTTCCTTCAGGAAATTTGAACTCCTCTACCCTTCATCTTTGTTGCGGTAGAAAATTTTCTACCGTTACATTGCGAGCCGCCGCAGGCGGCGAAGCAATCCCCATATCGGC
>Ga0081479_121902_pt1 | contig 36047 bp, 40 predicted proteins | sample MamHotmetagenome_FD_70984 | JGI IMG/M metagenome (GOLD analysis project Ga0081479, IMG submission 70984) | Hot spring cone microbial streamer communities from Mammoth Hot Spring (Liberty Cap Streamers), Yellowstone National Park, USA - T=72 v2... | ecosystem: Environmental > Aquatic > Thermal...
CATCCCAGATTCACAATAAGGATGATGTGGATATTGATAAGGTAGTAGACATAGTAACAACTCTTGAGGGTAGTTTTGATTACATACTTCTTGATTCTCCAGCAGGAATCGAGAAAGGTTTTGAATCATCAGTTGCGCCTGCAAAGGAGGCACTTATTGTTGCAACTCCTGATGTGTCTTCGGTAAGGGATGCTGACAGAGTAGTTGGAATCATCGAAAGCAAAGGAATATTTTCTATAAGCCTTATTGTTAATCGATACGATCAGAGTTTGGTTTCAAAAAAGAAGATGCTTGATTTTGATAGCATAGTTGATATCTTGGGAATTGATGCAATTGGAGTTATCCCCGAGGATAAAAATATTATAGAAACTACTAACAGAGGTGAAATACTCGTAAATTATCTTCCTGGCTCCCCTGCAGCGAAGGAATTTGCTCTTATTGCTCGTAGAATTGAAGGAGAAACAATACCTATTAAATTCGAGGAACCAAAGGGCTTTTTAGGAAACTTGTTTAGGAGAGGGTCATGAATCTTTTTAGGGAGAAGAAAAGTGCAAGCCAAATTGCAGAGGAAAGACTAAGGCTCGTTTTAATTCAGGATAGGCTTTCATTGTCTTCAAAGGAATTTGAAATGCTAAAGGAAGACATTATAAAGGTGCTTTCAAAGTATTTTGATATAGAAGAAAACGAAATAAAAATAAACCTCGAAAGAACAAAAGAAAAGAATATTTTTGAAGCAATCGTTCCCTTAATTTCCCAGAGGAAAGAAAAGTGAAAAAAGCCCCGTATTTATTAATTATCTCGATAATTGTTCTTACTTTTTATTCGCTTACAGCGCTCTATGTAATTAATTTTAAAAAATTCGTTCCTAAGGAATTTATCTATGTTATTTTAGGTTTTGTTTTATTCTTTATAGTCTCTTCGATAAATTTTAGAATTTACAAGTTTTATGCTATCCCTCTTTATGTTTCAGTTCTTGTTTTGCTTTTAATTGTTCTTTTGATAGGTGCCGTAATTAATAGTTCAAAAAGGTGGATTAATATTTTTGGTCTTTTTACGATTCAACCTTCCGAATTTGCTAAGATATCACTAATAATAAGTTTTGCATGGATTTACGATAACAAAATTTGGAACTATTTTGAAAAATTTTTATATTCAACATTGTTACTTGTGCCTTATGTTGTAATTGTTTTCCTTCAACCAGATATGGGCACTTCTCTTGTTTTTGTTTTTATTTATTTCTTTTTTGTCCTTGTTTTCCTGCATTACAAGTATGCCTTAACGCTTATAGGGTTAGCATTATCCATGATCCCACTTTTGCCTAAAATTCTTAAGCCGTATCAAATTGAAAGAATATTAACTTTCTTTGACCCGTATAGAGACCCATTAGGAAGTGGTTACAATGTTCTTCAATCAATAATTTCCTTAGGTTCTGGAAGATTGCTTGGGAAAGGTATTGATGGAAACACAATGTCAAAACTAAATTTTGTCCCAGTACAGTATGCTGATTTTATTCTTTCTGCAATTGGTGAAATATGGGGCTTTTTAGGTATCCTCATAATTCTTCTTTGTTACGTCTATATTTTGTATTTTTGTGTAAAAGCGGCATACTCTACGAAAAATATTTTTGGTAGGTCTATAGCACTTGGCGCATTTGCTATGTTCTTTTTTCAGATTCTTATTAATGCTGGTATGAATATGGGTATAATGCCTGTAACGGGAATCCCTTTGCCATTTTTGAGTTTTGGTGGAAGTTCTGCTCTTGTTAACTTTATTGCACTGGGGCTCGTTGTAAGTGTGTATAATTATAAGGATGAGATAAACCTATGATAAAAGATTACGAACTTATAAAGTTTAAGAAACCTTATTACTACTTTGGAAACGAATTCAATAGTATCCATAAGGACACATCAAATAGCCTTAAGGTTGCGCTTGTTTACCCTGATACCTATGAGGTCGGAATGTCGTCTTTCGGATTTAAAATTCTTTACCATCTTGGCAATGAGTTAGATGGTGTTGTTGTTGAAAGGGCGTTTTTGCCACTCCCAGATTTAGAAGAGTATTTGCGTAAAAATTCAATTCCTTTGTTTTCACTTGAGTCGAGGATTCCTCTAGACGAGTTTGACTTTATAGGTTTCTCCGTTCAAACGGGACTTGACTATACCAATATTCTTAATATCCTTGATCTTTCAAAAATTCCATTGCATTCCGAAGAAAGAGAATCTCCTATTATTTTTATGGGCGGGACGTCTGCCTATAACCCTGAGCCTCTTTCTAAGTTTATTGACTTTTTTGTGCTGGGAGAAGGGGAAGAATCATTCGTAAAAATTCTTGAACTTGGCAGAAATGTAAGAAATAAGGAGGAATTTCTAAGGGAAGTTTCCAAAATAAAAGGCGTATATGTGCCAAAGTTTTTCGAATTTGATAAACAGGGAAATTTTATAGTTGAGAAAAACGGTAAAAAGGTTGTAAAGGATGTGATAAGGGATTTTGAACATTCCTATTTCCCCACTAAACCTATTGTTCCCCTTGGAAGTATAATAATGGACAAGGCTTATGTTGAAATTTTCAGAGGTTGTACCCGTGGTTGCAGGTTTTGTGAGGCAGGCGTTGTTTATAGACCTGTTAGAGAAAGAAGTATTGAAACTATAGAAAAATATGCTTATGAAGTTCTGAAAAACACTGGTTACGAAGAAATAACTTTTCTTTCTCTTAGTACAAATGACTATTCTAATATGAGCGGGCTAATAAATCTTATTAAAAAACTGACAAGGGATTTTAATGTCTCAGTATCATTACCCTCTTTGAGGATAGACAAATTCACAAGAGAATTGGGTGTTGCAATTCTTGAGCAAAAAGTTCATAGTCTTACCTTTGCAATAGAGGCTGCAACTCCAAGGTTAAGAAGGGTAATAAACAAAACTATTTCAAACGAGGAAATCCTTGAAGTTGTTAAAACAGCAGTGTCTCTTGGATTCCATACCCTTAAATTTTATTACATTATAGGGCTTCCTACTGAAACTCTGGATGATGTCCTTGAAATTCCCAAACTAACAAAAGAAATGCTTAAATTAGGTGAATCAGTAAAAACTTTTAAGAAGCCATTTGAAATTCATCTTAGCATAAATCCCTTTATGCCCCAGCCAAATACACCTTTTCAGTGGGCACGCTACGAAAGTATTGAATCTCTTGAAGAAAAGAAGAAAATCTTGCTTAAGGAACTTAGAATGAGAAATGTGAAAGTTGATTTTTCTGATTTTAAGATGAGTGCGCTTGAGGTAATTCTTGATAGAGGCGACAGAGCGCTTTCTAATGTGATAGAGAGAGCATTTAAACTTGGTGCAAAGATGGATGCCTGGAGCGAGTATTTTAATTTTGACATATGGAAGAAAGCCTTTGATGAGGAAGGAGTTTCGATGGAAGCATACCTCAATGAAATTCCTCTTGATGCTAAACTTCCGTGGGAACACATCGATACAGGAGTTTCAAAAAATTTCCTGTTAAGAGAATACAAGAATGCTATAAACGAAGTAATTACTGAGGATTGTCGAAACGGAAATTGTGCAGGTTGTGGAATAAATATCCCTCTTTTCTGTCCTGTTCTTGAGAGAAAAAAAGGCTAACCTCTTGACAAAAAGCAAAAATTTGCTATTCTATATAGCGAAACGGGTTCCCCGTTAGCTCAACCGGCAGAGCGGGTGGCTGTTAACCACTAGGTTGTAGGTTCGAGTCCTACACGGGGAGCCATTTTTATTTTCATGTTTTTAGTCATTAACTAATTTTAATCTGACTAATAATTGATCAAATAGACTACTGCGATCTTTGGGGCAACATGTTTGATAATATACCTCACTTAAATAGACTTTACAGGTCTTTTATGAGAAGTATTTTTTAGTGATAAGGTATGGCAAATTTTTCAAAGGTTCGGGAGTACTAGCCTCAGTATAAAGTTTCTAGCATTATAGAAATGATAAGAAATAGTTTCAAAAAGCCAAAAGTTTGTAACGAACCTTTTAATGGTCCTGTTGTGATAACTTACGCAACCTCGGGTATTGGATACCATACTGCAAGAAAATGTGCCTCAATGGGTGCAAGAGTCCTAATGATAAACCGAAATTTTGAAAAAATTGAGAAACTTATCGAAGAAATAAAAAGAGATTTTGGAACTTAGGTAAAGATGCACTAAGCAAATCTACCAAAAATAGAATCTAAATTCTTTGCGCTTTTCTCTTTTTGCTGTAAAATTGTTTTGCTTAAATTTATGGTTTAAGGAGTTTTATTATGGAAAAACAAAAAATACGTAAAAGCGGAGTGTTGATGCATATTACAAGTTTACCTAGCAAATATGGCATTGGTGATTTAGGATATACTGCAAAGAACTTCATTAATTTACTAAGAAAATCTAATCAAAAACTATTTCAGATTTTACCCATAGGACCAACTGAGCCTTTCTTTGACAATTCTCCGTATCACTCTGTTTCTGCGTTTGCAATTAATCCTCTCTTTATAAGTCTTGAAAAACTTGTAGATTCTGGATTATTAAAGGGTGATTTATCTAAGTACGAAATTGAGGAGTCTAATACCGTAGATTTTGAGAAGGTAATTGAAAATAAATTTTATGCTTTTAGAGAATCCTACGAAAATTTTAAAGATAGCGATGAATTCGAGTCATTTTGTGCTGAAAATTCTTTTTGGCTTGAGGATTTTGCCCTTTTCATGGCTTTGAAAAGAAGATTTGGCAATGTTGGATGGTTTGATTGGCCTTCTGAATTTAAAAATAGAGAAACAGTTGCTCTCAATCTTGCAAAAGAAACATTAAAAGAAGATATTCGCTTTGTAAAGTTTCTACAATTTGTTGCATACGGACAGTTTATGGAAATGAAAAAGTATGCAAATGATTTAGGTATAGATTTGATAGGAGATCTTCCAATATATGTTGATCTCGATAGCCCTGATGTATGGGCAAATAGAGAACTATTCAACTTGAATGAGTATGGATTGCCAGTAAAGGTTGCAGGTGTTCCACCAGATTACTTTAATGAAAATGGGCAACTCTGGGGAAATCCTGTATATAACTGGGATAAGCACAAGGAAACAGGCTTTAATTGGTGGATTAGAAGAATTGCGCATTTGCTGAAATTTGTTGATATCATAAGAATTGACCACTTTAGAGGTTTTGTTGCCTATTATGCAATTGATGCAGGAAGGGAAAATGCAAAAGAAGGCGAATGGATTAAAGTACCTGTTTATGAATTTTTCGATACCATAAAAGCGAATTTTCCAACAATGCCTTTCATAGCAGAAGATCTTGGCTTAATTACCGAAGATGTTGTTGAAGTGATTGAGCATTATAAAATTCCCAATATGAGGATCCTTATGTTTGCTTTTGATGGCTCGCCTGAAAATGGATATCTTCCTCATAATTACAAGAATCCGACAGTTGTTTATACAGGCACTCATGATCATAATACTGCTATTGGATGGTTTAAATTTGAACTGCCAAATGATGGTAAAGCCTATCTTGAAAAATACATAGGGAAAACGCCCACGTTAGAGACCATAAACTTTGATTTGATAAGGCTTGCTCACTCTTCTATAGCACAATACTCTATTATCCCTGTACAAGATGTTCTTGGGCTTGACGAAAATTATAGGATGAATACGCCAGGAACTGCAAAAGGCGATTGGAGATTTAAACTCAAATTCAGCGATATAGATGAGGATAAATTCAACCAGCTAAAGGACCTTACAGATACTTACGGAAGATAGTTTTATTTTGCAAAGTCCCAGAAAAAAACCTCTCTTAATTTGTCTATTATTTCAGGAGAGCTTAGTATAATGCCAACTTCTCTGTTATTATCAAGGGAATTTGTTGAGAGATTTTCCGACCCTACAAAGGCATATTTTCTATCTACAACTATCACTTTTGCGTGGATGAACGGACTTGTGATGTATTTTATATCTATGCCGTATCTTTTAAGTTCGCTTATAGCAGCTTCGTTATCTTTTACATTTTGCGGATCCGCTATTATAATTTTCACATCTGCACCAAAGGCTCTTCTCTTTTTAAGAATGTCCATAATTTCGGGATCCTGAATTTCTTCAGCGTAAATGAGTATTTCCCTTGTTGCGCTCTTTAAAAGACTTTCTAATTTTTGTCTTGAATTTTCAGGACTCACAACAAGTGGTGTTCCTTCGGTCGGATTGTATGGTGCCCTTTTCCAGTCCGCTTCAAATATCTTAGAAAGTTCCTTTACAATGTTTTCATCGTTAACTATTACGCCAAACTCTCTATTTTTTGTGAATGCAGATTTCGTTAAGTTAAGAGTCATTATGTAGCCTGTTCGATTGTCGATGATCATAAATTTCGAATGGGTAAAATTGTATGCTTTGTTGTCCCATTTGTTTTCGATGCCGTAGTATGAAAGTTTGTCTTTGGTTTTTTTGTTTGCGCTGTACCCACCATAAGGATTTTCTTCAAGGATTATGCGAATCCTAACTCCTCTCTTTTTAGCACTTACAAGTTCCTGAAGGACATCTGAATCCGAGAATGTATATACTTCAATATCTATGGATGATTTAGCATTTTTTATGCCATCTAAAACGGGAGTTTTTCCCATATCTGGTGTGTAAAACAAACTAACTGTTCCATCAAATGACTGAATTGGTGCTATGGTGTGGGATGGAAACACCTTGTAATAAACAAAAAGAAGCACAACAAACAAAATAGAAATAATTACATTATAGATATAAGCCTTCTTGCCGAGCACTTTTTCTTTAACTTTTGAGTCGATATTATCTTTCTTCATACTTGAATTATACATAAAATTAGACTTTTTGTGTTTAAAAAAAGGTATTTTTTGATAAAATAGAATGATATGGCAATATACAAGATAAAAATAAGGGTTGTTGAGGTAAGAGGTACTTGTGCAGCAAACCTAAAGGTCGGAGACGAGTTTGAAATTAACGAAAATGGTCAGCCTGTTCCAATTAGTTTTTGCGGTTGGGCTTTTGTCTCACTTTGGCCGTTTATAACGCCATTAAGATATGGTGGCAAGTTGCCCTGGGAGAAAGACGAAAACAAGGCTTATGTTTCCTGTCCTGACCCTTATAACACTGTTGTTTTCGAAATAATAAGAGAAACAGAAGAAAAATTTGATGAGGAAAATCCACCGGCATTTTAAAAGATGAAAGAGAAACGTTCATTAACACAAGTCATTTTGCAACTTGCAATAATTCTCCTTCTCGTAGGAGTCGTATATGGTTTCTATCGAAATCAAATAAATGTAGCAGGATATGTTGAAGATTTAAAGGTTTCAGCACTTCCATCCTATATTTTTAGGTCATTAGTAAGAATGTTTTCTGCGTATCTGTTGTCGCTTCTTTTCTCGTTTACTTATGGTTATCTTGCGGCAACAAGCCCAAGACGTGAAGCAATAATGATACCAATTCTCGATATTTTGCAGTCAGTTCCTATATTAGGGTTTTTCCCTGTTGCAATTGCATTCTTTATTTCTCTTTTTCCACACTCAATTATTGGTGTTGAACTTGCAGCAATATTTTTAATCTTTACATCTCAATCGTGGAATATAGCATTTGGTGTTTACGAAAGCATAAAAGGCATTCCAAAGGATATACAGGAGGCGTATGAGTTCTTTGATCCCCTTAGAGTTTTGAAACTGAAGAGGTTATATATTCCTGCATCAATTCCAAAAATAATTTCCAATAGTATTGTTTCCTGGTCAAACGGTTGGTATTTTCTTGTTGCATCTGAAATATTTGCGGTTGGCGAAAAATCGTTTAGACTTCCTGGAATTGGAAGTTTTATCCTCGTTTCTGCAACGGAAAATAAAATTGGACTTGTATTACTTGGCATTCTTGCGCTTGCTGTAACGATTCTCTTCCTTGATATGTTTATGTGGCGTCCTCTAAATCAGTGGGCAAGGAAATTTAGATATTCGATAAGTCCTGGAGAAGAAGAGGAGAAGGAAGTTTTAGATATAGTAATTCTCTTTTGGGATTTTATAGGCAACATCATAAACTTTTTGAAAAAACAATTTGAAAACATAGAGTTTGAAAGGCTAAATCTTAGGCACTATTTCAAATCGAGGATATTTACAGTAATAGAAAAAATTGTAAAATATGCCTTTGTTGCTGTATCAACTGCCGCCTTGCTATTCTTTGCCTTTTATACTGTTAAGGGAATATATAACATAGTCATTACTTTTAAACTTTCATACATTTTGACAGTATTAAAAGCACTTTTCTTCTCTACGCTAAGAGTATTTTCCTCTTATGTTGTTGCAGTTTTATGGACTGTCCCAACAGCAATTTTTTTGTACAACAGGAAAAAGATTGCAAATTTCGTTTTGCCTATTTTCCAAATTTTATCCTCAATACCAGCAATTTCCTTCTTCCCGCTATTACTATTCTTTCTTTTGAGGTTTAAATTTGGTCTTGAACTTGCATCTATAATTCTTATTCTTACGGGTATGCAGTGGTATATCTTTTTCCTTGTCTTAGGTGGCTTAAAGGCTATTCCTAACGACCTTCTTGAAGTTGTTGATTCTTATGGTGTGAAAGGAACTTTAAGGCTTAAAAGGTTACTTATTCCTGCAATGCTACCGTCTTTTTTGACTGGAACTATTACTGCTATGGGTGGTGCTTGGAATGCACTTGTAGTTGCTGAATACATAGATATAAAAGGACAACCTTTTTCAGTTCAGGGAATTGGAGCACTATTGAATACTTCTCTTGCCAATAACGAAAAAGCACTTTTTACCCTTGCCCTTGTAAGCCTTGTATTGATGGTTTACTCGATTAACCACTTTGTTTATCGTCCTCTTTATGATAAAATCCTTGATAGGTATAAGATGGAGGCATAATGGAACTCTTGAGTGTTAGGAATGTTTATCAGACATTCCCTCTAAAAAATAAAGAAGTTGTTATACTTGAGGACATAAGTTTTGATATAAGTGAGAATGAATTTGTAAGCCTTGTTGGTCCATCTGGTTGTGGCAAGAGCACACTCTTAAGAATTATCGCTGGCCTTTTGAAACCAACATCAGGAAGTGTTTTCTTCAGAGGCGAGGAAATCAAAGGAATAAATCCCTATACAAGCATGGTATTTCAGACATTTGGTTTGTTACCCTGGCTCGATGTTACTGAGAATATAACCCTGGGACTTGAAGCAAGAGGAGTTCCTCTTAAGGAAAGATTGAAAAAGGCTTTTAAATACATTGATATGGTGGGTTTGGAAGGTTTTGAAGAAGCATACCCAAGAGAACTCTCTGGTGGAATGAAACAAAGAGTTGGTATAGCAAGAGCGCTTATTATGGAACCAGAATTACTTCTTATGGATGAGCCTTTCTCTGCACTTGATGCATTAACTGCAGAAAACCTCCGTTCAGAAATTTTGGATTTATGGGAGTCTAAAAAGTTGTCTCTTAAATCGATTCTTCTTGTGACTCATAACATAGAAGAAGCTGTATATCTTTCTGATAGAATTATTATTCTTTCTACGCATCCGGGCAAGATTATTGCTGATGTATCCATTGATTTACCACGTCCCCGTGACAGAGAAAGCAAGGAATTTTACAGTGTTTATGATAAAATATATTCAATGATACTTGGTTCAAGTTTAAGTAAGGAGGTGAATCCCGGAAAGGGAAAATGATGGATGACATATCGCCATTGCCGTATGTAGAAGTAGGAAAACTTATTGGTTTGTTAGTCTATTTGGATGACTCGGATGGAAAAGTTGACATTTACATGATTCCAGAGGACATTGAAATTGAAGCAGATGAACTAATCTCTCTTCTAAAACTTGCACAAATGATGAATTTTGTTGAAGTTAAAGAAGGAGATGTATTCCTAACAGATTTGGGAAGGGATCTTGTTGAAGGTGACGAAAATAAACGAAAAATCATTTTTAAGGATTCACTAAAGAAATTACCTATTTTTAAGAAGGTAATTAACATTCTCATAAAGTCTAAAGATAACTCTATTGATAAAGAAGATCTTCTTGAAATTCTTCAAGAGGAGATGTCCGAGTCTGATGCAGAAGAAACTTTAAAGAGTATAATCGAACTTGGAAGATATGCGGAATTAATAGGGTATAATCCCGAAGATAAAGAGGTGTATCTTGATAAACTGGAGGAAATATGATTGAAGAAACCTTCGTAATGATTAAGCCAGACGGAGTTAAGAGAGGGCTAATTGGAGAAATCATTTCCCGGTTTGAGAGAAAATTATTAACTATTGCCGATTTGAAGATGCTAACGCTTTCAAGAGAGTTGGCAGAGGAACTTTATGCACAACATAAGGGGAGAGATTACTTTGAAAAACTCATAAATTATTCAATTTCTGGTCCTGTTGTTGTTATGAAGATTGTGGGAGAAAGTGCAATACTCAATTGTAGAATTCTTGTGGGTGATACATATCCCGAGAAGAGATTGCCCGGAAGTATTAGAGGTGATTTTTCACCGTATCTAACCGAGAATGTTGTGCATGCCTCATCAAGCAGAGAGGATGCCGAACGAGAACTTAAAATCTTTTTCGGGTGATGTATGGAAGAATCTCTTATAAAGGCTTTATCGGAAAGTTTTGCTCCAACTGGCAATGAGAAATCTATATATCCGATAATAGAGAAAGAATTAAAAGGCTATGTTGATGATGTGAGGATTCACGATAAAAGTAATTCTATTGTTGCTTTTAAAAAAGGGAGTGGTAAATGTACCTTAATGCTTGAGGCACATGTTGATGAAGTTTTTATGGTTGTCTCAAGTATTGAGAAAAATGGTTTTGTTAAGATTAACGCACGTTCTATCGACTCTAAAATTTTGCCAGGTTCAAAGGTAATTATCCACGGAAAAAGAAAAATTAAAGGAGTTATTGGTATAAAACCGTATCATCTTGTAAAGTCTGGAGAAGAGAATAGCGCCTTTTCATTCGATAGACTTTTTGTGGATACAGGACTTTTAGAAACCGAGGTTAAAGAGTTGGTATCAGTAGGCGATTATGTTACTTTTGAACCACAATTCGATAAAGTAGGTAATTATTATATCGGAAAGTCGATTGATAACAGACTTGGCGTCTATGCGCTTATAGAAACCTTAAAATCTCTTAAGAATATAAAACACCAGGTTAATGTGTATGCATTATTTTCTTCTCAGGAGGAATTCACAGGTTTAGGTACTATTACTTCAACTTACTCAATATTCCCGGACGTTGCTATTGCAGTCGATGCAACGTTTGCAACACAATATCGAGTTTCATCTGATGATGGGTTTGAGTTAGGAAAAGGCCCTGTGATATTCTTTGGCATTTCCGTTAACAGAGAACTTACAAATCGACTTGCTTCTATTGCTGATAAATACGGTATACCGTATGGGAAAGAAGTTTCTGTCCTTTCTTCAACCAATGCTGACAAGATTAGCCTTGTGAGGTCTTCTATTCCTACTGCTTTGGTTAGCATACCTATAAGGTATATGCATACGCCTGTGGAGATGTTTGATCCGTTTGATGTTGATAAGACTGTTCAATTATTAAAACTATTTATAGAAGAATTTGAACCCTTAGGTGATCAAAATGGCGAATATTGAACTTATTAAAGCATTAAGTAATGCTTACGGAGTTTCTGGATTTGAAGATGAAGTTATAGAAATTCTCAAAAGCGAGATAAAGGGATATGTTGACAGTTTCGAAGTTGACGGTCTTAAGAACCTTATTGCTATAAAGAATCTTGATTCTCCGAAACCGAAGGTTATGCTCAATGCCCATATGGACGAGGTGGGGCTTCTTGTAAAAGGTTTTACTAACGATGGGTTTGTAAAATTTACCAAAGTCGGAGGAATAGACGACAGAGTTCTTTTAGGAAAAAGGGTTGTTATTGGTAAAAACAAAGTCAAAGGTATTGTTGCAGTTAAGCCAATACACTTACAAGAAGCAAATGAACGAAAGACTGTTGAGAGTGCAAAAGATATGGTTATTGATGTTGGCGCAAAATCAAAAGAGGAGGTTCAAAAAATTGTAAATATTGGTGACTTTGTAGGATTTGATGTTTCTTTTGAGTCTCTCTCAGACGACACTTACATTGGCAAAGCGTTTGACGATAGGCTCGGTTGTGCTCTTGTTTCTGAAATTATTAAGGAGAAGTTCAATTTTCCTTTAATTGGGCTTTTTTCTTCTCAAGAGGAAGTTGGACTGCTTGGTGCAACCGTTGGGGCTTTTAAATATACACCGGATATTTCTATTACTCTTGAAGGTACAATCTCTGCAGATTTCCCTGATGTTAGCGAACATGAGAAGTGCACAACACTTGGAAATGGTCCCGTAATAACAATAAAGGACAATTCAGTGATAACTGACCATAAATTAAGAGAAAAACTTGTAAAGATAGCAGAGCGCCTTAAAATACCTTATCAATTTAAACAGGTTTTTGTTGGAGGAACCGACTCTTCACGAATACAACTCACAAAAAGTGGTGTAAAAGTTCTTGTCGTTGCCGTTCCTGTAAGATATATTCATTCTCCGGTCTCACTATTTAAGTTATCGGATTACGAGAATACGAAGAAATTGATAATTGAATTTTTGAGGTCGCTATAAAGGGGGTAACATGGAAGATATTTTAGAAAAACTTGTGAAGGCATTTGGACCTTCATCAAAGGAAGAAAAGGTAAAAGGCATTGTAAAGGAAGAATTAAAGAAGTGTGACTGTGAAATTAACGAAGATAAATTTGGAAATCTTGTTGTACATATTCCTCATGATGGACCAAAACTGATGCTTGCATCACATCTTGATAGTATTGGATTTATTGTAACCGACATAGACAAAAACGGTTTGATAAGATTTACTTCAATTGGTGGTTTGCGTGCTGCTTTTTTATTAGGAAGCCGTGTGTTGTTTGAAAATGGCATTGTAGGAACAGTTTATCACGATGATAAGGATAATCCCTGGGAACCGAAAGAGCTTAAGGTTGAGAAATTTTTTATTGATATTGGAGCAAAGAGTAAGAAGGAAGCGCAGGCTCTAATCAATATTGGAACAGAAGGGATTTTTTATCCTCTTTATAGCCGAAATGGAGATAGAGTAATTTCTCCATCGCTTGACGATAGGTCTGGATGTGCTGTTCTTATAGAACTCATCAGGAATGTGAAGAAGAAAAACTTAAAATATGACCTCTATGTTGTATTCACTGTTCAAGAAGAAATTGGAGTAAAGGGTGCGAGGACTTCCACATACGAGATAACGCCTGATTTTGGAATTGCAGTGGATGTAACAAGTGCTTTAGATTACACTGATCCTCATCTTAACGCACTTGAACTTGGTAAAGGTCCTGCGATTAAAGTTATGGATGGAGGAATGATTACCAATATTGAACTTAGAAATGAGTTAATTGAAGTTTCAAAGAAAAACAAAATCCCTTACCAACTTGAAGTTATTACTGGTGGAACAACAGATGCCTTTGCAATGCAGATAACAAAAGAAGGAGTAAAAACTGCAGCGGTATCAATTCCTACTCGTTATATTCATACTCAAGGTGAGGTAGTTGATTTAAATGACCTTAAAAATGCGGTGTCATTAATAAAGAGTTTTATTGAAAAATAAAGGAGGTGGAAAAATGCAAGGAGTATTTGGTAAGTACCTTGAAGTCGACTTAACAAACGGTAATGTCGAGGTAAAAAATCTTCCTGAAGAGGTTTATTTTAAGTACCTTGGTGGGCTTGGTCTTGCAACAAGACTACTTTTTGATTACACGCAACCTCATTTGGATCCACTTTCGGAAGAGAATGTGCTTGTTATTGCACCAGGCTTACTTGTAGGAACTGGACTTCCGACCGCATCAAAAACTGCCCTTACTTTTAAGTCTCCATTAACAAATGCATTTGGAAGAAGCATTGCAGGCGCTTATCTTGGTGTTGCTCTCAAAAAGGCTGGTTACGATGTGCTTGTTGTTAAAGGAAAAAGTGTAAAACCTGTATATCTTTTGATTGAAGACGACAAAGTAGAACTGAAGGATGCATCAAATCTTTGGGGTAAAGATGCAATCGAGACTCAGGAGATTTTAAAAAATGAGCATGGTAATGTGAACACTTGCGCTATTGGATACTCTGGTGAAATGCTTTCAAAGATTTCCGGAATTGATTTTGAAGAACGTCAGGCAGCACGTGCTGGTGGTGGCGCTGTAATGGGTAGCAAAATGCTTAAGGCAATTGCTGTTAAAGGGACCAAAGATATTCCTGTTGCAAGTTCTGAAAAACTCAAAGAAGCAATAAAAAAGTGGAATGGAAAAATTATTGGAAGCGAAGTTGCGAAATTAGATATGGCATATGGTTCAGGTGAGTTTTATGAGTGGGTAAACAAAGAGATTGGTGTATTCCCTGTGAAGAACTGGCAGCAAAGTTACTTTGAAGACAGTTTTAAAGCACATCCCGATGAGAAATCACACCTTGACCCCTATTACTGGTCTCCAAAATATACAGAAAAGTTACATCCGTGTCCGAACTGCAATAAGCCTTGTGGAAGGCACATAGTTATTAAGGAGGGAAAATACGCGGGATTGATGGTTGAAGGTGTTGAATACGAGATATTGTACTCGTTGGGCGGAGTTCTCGGCATAGAGGACATTGAGGTAACAGCAAAGCTAAATGAAATTTGTGATAGAGCGGGTCTTGACGGAATTTCTGCAGGTGTAACACTTGCCTGGGCAATGGAAGCATACGAGAAAGGATTGCTCACTAAAGAAGATACCGATGGTCTTGATTTGAGGTTTGGCAACGGAGATGCTGCAGTTGCTGCAATGGAAAAACTCGCAAAAAGAGAAGGAAAACTTGGCGAACTTCTGTTCAATGGTGTTAAGGAAGCCTCACAAAAACTCGGTAAGGATTCTTACAAATTTGCACTTGAAGTAAAGGGCTTAGAGCCACCTGCATACGATGTTAGAGGTTTAAAGGGAATGGCTCTTGCAATTGCCGTTTCTGTAAGAGGAGCATGCCATTTGACAGGTGGTATCTATGCACCAGAGCTAACCGGCAAGTTCTGGAAATTGTCAAATGTTGATAGACTTTCTACAAACTGGAAAGGCTACGAGGTTAAAACTGGCGAAGACTTTATGACTGTTTACGATACGATCGGAATGTGTAAGTTCTCAAGAAGTCTTTTCTGGCTTGAAGATGAAATGTTAGAAGGAATAGAAGCAGTTACGGGTATAAAAATGGGTGTTGATTGGATAATGACAATCGGTGAGCGTATATACAATCTCCAAAAACTCTTCAATGTAAGAGAAGGATTTGGGAGAAAAGATGACTATCTTCCTTATAGAGTTACTCATGACCCTATCTCAAATGGCGTAAGCAAAGGGCATTATGTTACCGAGGAAGAACTTCAAAAAATGCTTGATGAATACTATATGGCAAGGGGATGGTCTAAGGAAGGAATACCCACAAAGATGCATTTAAAGAGACTTGGACTTGATAAAGAATCCGAGGAGTTTGGTGCGCCTATTTAAAAGATGATTAAGATACTTGTTGTTTCTGATATCCATTTTCCAGATAGAATATCAGTAATTCCTGATTTAAGCGCATATGTAAAGGATGTGAATGCGATTTTTTCATTGGGTGATTTTACTTCTATTGAAGTTCTAAATTACTTAAATTCGTTTAAAAAGGTTGTTTATGCGGTTTTTGGAAATATGGACGAACCTTTGATAAAAGAACATCTTAAAGATAAGATTAGTGTGGAGATCGGTGGCTTAAGAGTATGTCTTACGCATGGTAGCGGCGGACCAAAAGGTATTGAAGAGAGGATTAAAGCAAGTTTTGAAAAGCATTGCGATGCTTATGTTTTCGGGCATACGCATCAACCTATGAATAAGTATATTAATGAATCGTTGTTTTTTAATCCCGGTTCTCTTGCAATACAAATGCCCAGTTTAGGTTTCCTTTTTGTAGAGGATGGAAATATCTGGGGAGATATTGTTTATTTATGAAGATGTTGTAAAATAAAATAAGGAGGCGAATATGGTTGAAGGGAAACCAGCACAAATTACAGAAGTTTTAAAACAGTTGAAGGCAGATAATCCAGATGTTGAGGCACTTGCCGTTGTAAGTCTTGATGGACTTCCAATTGCAAGTTTACTTCCACCTGATGCAGAAGAAGACAGGGTTGCTGCAATGTCTGCTGCAATTCTTGCTTTAGGAGAAAGAGCACTTGATGAGTTAAAGAAAGGCACTCTTGAACAGGCGTATGTAAAAGGCGAATTTGGTTATGTTATTACAACAGGCATTAAAAACCTTGCAGCTCTTATGGTTGTAACAAACAAAGAAGCAAAACTTGGAATGGTAATGCTTACAATCAAGAAGGGTATCGAAGAATTGTCCAAGTTAATCTAAACGGAGGTAAGTATGGAAGAAATCAAAAAAGAGTACGAAGAAATATTAAAATTTATTGGTCTTGATAAGGCACAGAAACTTACAAACGAAGAAGGAAAGATAATGTTTCTTGGGAAACGCTGGATTCTTATGAATGTTGATGCATTCCCCGAATACATGATTAAGTCCACTGCAGACATAATGGGTGAAAAAATGGCAAGAGAGTTTATATACTGGTTCGGATATGCTTATGGAGAGGTAATGGGAGAAACATATCTAAAATTAGGAACTCCAAAAGAAATGGTTCCAAAATTTGTTGGAGCAATTACAACCTTCTTCACAGGATGGGGCATCCCTGAATTCCTTGAATTAAGTCTTGAAAGAGGAAGACTTGTTGTTAAATTACATAATGACTTCGAAAGCGAATCTGCTCAAATAAATGGCTCTGAACCAACTAATAACTTTTTAAGAGGCGTGCTTGCAGGCGCTTTTGCAAAACTCATTGGCGCAAAGACACACGCAACAGCAGAATTTAAAGATGGCGCAACAGTCATTGTGGTTGAAAAAAGGTAATACTACTTTTTAAAATATCTCCCTGCAAGGGATTTGTAATTAAGTGCATGTTCAACAAGATGCACCTCTTCTTCCTTGGAAACTTTTCTTACAGCCTTTGCAGGGACTCCTACTATAAGCGAATTATCTTCAAAGGTTGCATTTTCAAGCACAAGTGCCTGCGCACCAATAATACAGTTTTCCCCTATTTTTGCATTTGAAAGAATCGTTGCACCCATTCCAATAAGCGTATTGTCACCAATATTTGCAGAGTGGATGATTGCGTTGTGTCCAACTGTAACATTCTCACCAATTATGCAAAGACCATTTTCGTCAACATGCAACACTGCATTATCCTGTATATTTGAATTTCTCTTTACAATAATTTTACCGATGTCGCCTCTTAAAACTGCACCATACCATATACTTGCGCCTTCTTCAATTTCGACATCGCCAATGATGACAGCCGTTTCAAATATAAAAGCACCTTCTGAAATTTTTGGTTTCTTGCCTTCAAATTCGACAATCATACAGTCCTCCTTATTTTGTTCCGTTTAATACGGTGTTTACTGCATAAAGGACATTTATTGCCTCAAGGTGAGTTGCAAGGTTGGATGATTGATTACCCTCACCCACTTCAATTTCCGTTCCAATGGGGATTGTCTTTGCTATAAAGAGTGCATCTTTGTTTTCCATCCTTACGCAACCATGAGAATTTGCAAAACCAATTGAAAATGGCTCATTTGTTCCGTGAAGCCCATAAGAAGGGAGATTCCATCCCATCCATACCATCCCAAGACCATTATTCTTGTCTATTTTATAAGGTTGGTAAACCTTTCCCTCAAAATACCAAACAGGATCGAATGACTTATTAATAATTTTATATAGGCCCGTGGGGGTTTCTTTGTCGGGTGTATGTTCACCTACACAAACAGGGAAGACTTTTGAAATTTTACCACCTTCATAAAGAAATAGAAGTTTATATGACTTATCAACAACGATTTTATAAGTGCCTGTATCTACTGCTTTTGCAACATAATAAAGCGATAATAAAGTAATTACCAGGAATACAAAAACTATTTTTTTCATAGTAAAATTATACCATAAAATTACTTAGTAAAGCAGGGTTAATTTCGAATGTCTACGGTAATTAATCGTAAATGTCAATAAATACCTTTATAAGCGACAAACATTTTCTTTGTCGTTCTGACGAGCCGTCTTTCTTTTTTTGTGTCATTTCGAGGGCTTTAGCCCGAGGAATCTCCTAATATTAGAAAGAGGGTTTCACCCCTTTCTAACTTTTCCCCAAAGGCAAAAATAATTCTCATACCAAGTCATTTCGAACGAAGTGAGAAATCTCCTCATTTTATGTTTTCTCGGGGGAGTTTTGAGGGGGTGATGTCCAACCCCCTCAATTGAATTGGAGACCCCTCGCAAAACCGGCTCGGGATGACTTTGAAAAAGTTAAGTGGAACAAAACAAGACTTCTCTTCAGTTTATGTTTCAGTAATGCAAAATAGAACAACTTGGGTATCTTGATTTTTAACAAAATTTTTGTAAAATCACAGCGTTAAAATGAAAATTGGGATAACTTTTAACCTGAGAAAGACATTTTCTGAAAGGGACTCTGTATTTGACAGCCCTCAAACAATCGAGGATGTTAAATTAGCACTCGAATCTCTGGGACACAGGGTCAAACTTTACGAAGCCGACTCAGAAACACTTTTCTACCTGCTTAAAATCGACAAACCTCAAATCGTTTTTAATATGGCAGAAGGAAGATACGGGGTCTTTGGAGAATCCTTTGTGCCTGCTTTGCTTGACGAACTAAAAATTCCATACACAGGCTCAGGCGTTCAAGGGACGCTTGTTGCAGTCAATAAAGTCTTTACAAAACTCATCCTTCAAAGTGTGGGCATAAATGTGCCAAAACTATATCAGGTTATAAACTCTGTTAAAGACGAAATTGCACCTATTAATAAATTTCCTGTTATCGTAAAGCCAGTATTCGAAGGCGCAAGCATTGGAATTAAGTCAAAATCAATTTGCTACTCAAAGGACGAGGTTGACAAAGTAGTGTTAAAACTAAAAGAAAGACTTGTCAACCGTCCTATTATGATTGAAGAGTTTATTGACGGTACAGAAGTAACTGTAGGCGTTATGGGAAACTTTCCACCAAAGGCACTTCCTCCAATGGAAATTGACTTTTCTCCTTTAAACAAGCGTGAATTTAACGCTACAAATGGCATTCAAACTTTCACTTTTAAGGCAAACTATTCAGAAAAAGCAAATTATTACTTGCCTGCAAGATTTACTGAAGAAGTAAACCTGAAAATTCAAGAAATGGCTATCAAGGCTTTTGAAATTTTACAACTTCGTGATATTGCACGCTTTGATGTGAGAGTTGACAAGAACTTTACGCCATATTTTATTGAAGTAAACGCAATTGTTGGGCTTGAAAAAGAACATTCAGATTTCCCCAGAATGTACCGCATGCTCGGAAAAGATTATAGAGACCTCATAAAAGATATTCTCGATTATGCCTTAGAGCGTATAAAGAAAAACGAAAGGGTAAATTATTAAATTCTCAATTTCTGTGCAGAGACACCAGGAATAGAAAGTCTATTTTCAAAATACACCATAAGACGTGTTAGGACAACCGAAACAATAAGATATATGAGACCTGCAACCGAAAACGCCTGGATATAAAGGAAGGTTTTGCTTCCAACATATTTCGAAACAGCAGTAAGTTCCATAACGGTTAAAACCATTGCAAGGCTTGAATACTGAGTAAGCGCTATAAGCTCATTTGTCCACGATGGAAGAACAATGCGTACTACCTGTGGCAGAAGGATATCAAAAATAAGTTGAAAGCGTGTCATTCCTAATGAGAGCGCTGCTTCAGTTTGCCCTGTTGGTATTGCAAGAAAAGCAGTTCTAAAATACTCTGCTTGATATGCACCACTATTAAGACCCATTCCAATTATTGCGGCTTGCATCGGTGTTAGTTTTACAAGACCAGTAGAAGAAAGCCCATAATAAAGTATAAACAACTGCACTATCATAGGTGTGCCTCTTATGATGTCAATGTAGGCAACTGCAACTGCCTTTAAGAATCTATTTCCATAAATACGCATCACTGCAAAAAGAAGTCCAAGTACAATCCCTATAAGAATTGATGCAACAGTTATCCACATCGTGTATTTAAGACCCATAATCCAGAAGTCTTTGTACTTAACCAAAATCAGCGTAAAATTACTCATTCTTCTCCTCTTGCAATCTTGCTTAAGAATTTTCTCAATCTTTCAGACTTTGGGTTTTCGATAATCTCTTTAGGTGTCCCTTTCTCAACAATTACTCCGGATTCAAGGAACATAATCTCATGTGCAACATTCCTTGCAAATTCCAATTCGTGAGTCACTATAAGCATGGTCATCCCTTTGTCTGCAAGTGTCTTCATCGCCTGTAAGACTTCTCCTATGAGTTCAACATCGAGTGCAGATGTCGGTTCGTCAAAAAGGATAATCCTTGGGTTCATTGCAATAGCTCTGGCTATAGCAACCCTCTGCTGTTGTCCTCCTGAAAGTTGCGCTGGATAGTGGCTCCACAGGTCCTCTTTTATGCCAACAAGAAGAAGGGAATCCTTTGCTATTTTCAGCGCCTCATCTTTGGGAAGCTTTTTCACCTTTGTAAGACCTATCATCACATTGTCAAGTGCAGTAAGGTGCATAAATAAATTGAAATACTGAAAGACAAATCCTATTTTCTTTCTTGCTTCGTATATATTTTTTGGAGTTATTAGTTCAGAGTCGAGATAGATTTCCCCAGAATCCGGCTTTTGAAGATAGTTAATGCAGTATAGAAGTGTGCTTTTTCCGCCACCGCTTGGACCAATAATTACTTTTGTCTCTCCTTCGTTTATGGAAAAACTTACGCCTTTCAAAACCTCGTTTTTGTGATAAGACTTTTTCAAATTCTCAACTCTTAAAACTTCTTTCATCTTTTTTCTCCTAAACCTGGAATTCGAATTCTCTCATATAAGTTGTTAAGGCTGCTCATCGAAATTTTCACGAGGACAAAGTAAACAAGCGCTATAAAAATATAGATTTCAAGATACCTTCCAACAGAACGGGCAATAAAGTCTGCTCTCGTCATTATATCCATTACACCAAGCACAAAGGCAATTGAAGTGTCCTTTAGGACTGTTATAAACTCGTTTGTCCAGCCAGGAATCATTATTCTTATAGCTTGCGGAACTAAAATCTCCTTAAAGACCTGAAACTTTGTCATCCCTAAAGATAGCCCTGCATGTAATTGCCCTGCGCTTATTGCTTCAAGGGAACTCCTGAATATCTGCCCCTGGTAAGAAGCGCTTCTAAGCCCAAGCCCTAAAATTGCAGACAGTGCCATACCAAGGTTAAATCCAAAATAAAGAAGAAGGAATAGAAGCATTAAAGGAATCCCTCTTAAAATTTCACCAACAGCTCTAAAGAAATAAGAAAACGGGGGAGGCAAATATACCTCCCCAAATGCAAGGATGCTCCCCAAAACCAATCCCAAACCAATACTTACGAATGTAAGGAAAATTGTCCAGAATATCCCCTTCAACACATAAAGTATGTTCGAAAGGTTTAAAACGCTTATATCAAAAATCATTCTGTCAAATTACCCGCCAAAGTATTTGTTTATAAGGTCTGTCCAATCCTGTGTCCCTTTAACCTCTGAAAGGGCTTTTTCGAGTTTTGATTTGAGTTCTGTGTTCCCTTTCTTTACGAAAAGCCCTGCCTCTTCTTTTGTAAGTTCACCTGTTACCTTGAATTCCTGCTTTTGAGTGTAGTAGGTTGCAACAGGTGCATCAGTTACAACGACATCAACATTGCCATTTTGAAGGTCTGTTATTGCAAGGACGGCTGAAGTATATCTCATTACATTTGCATTCTTAATTTTGCCATCAGCAATTGCCTTGTCAATGGCCTCTTCACCTGTTGTCCCTTTCTGAACTCCAATTTTGTGTCCGCTTAAGTCCTCGAATGTCTTTGGCTCAAAAGTGGAATCTTTCTTTACAATCATTACCTGTCCTGTTGAAAGATAAGGCACTGCATCTGCCTGTTGAAGCCTTTCATCTGTAATTGTTATACATGCAGCTCCCACATCAATTTTGTCAGCCTGAAGCGATGGGATGATAGTATCAAAGTCCATATTTACAATCTCTACTTTATCGTAACCCATCTTCTTTCCCAAAAGCCTCATAAGGTCAAGGTCAAAACCAACAAATTCCTTTGTCTTCTCATCAACATACTCAAAAGGTGGATAGTCAGCAGAAGTCCCAACCCGTAGAACACTCTCCTTTTTTGCGCAGCCAGAAAAGAGCGGTACTAAAAGCAAAAGCACTAAAAACAACGCTAATACTTTCTTCATTTTTCCTTACCTCCTGTTTTTTAGAGTATTTTATACAAAACCCCATCTCAGTCAATATATTGTAGGACAAATAAAGAAAAATTAAAAATTATCGACTTTTTTGTTCGTGTATTTGATAATTACAAGAAACCTACTTTGTTTCTAAGATAACTTTTACTTCATATGAAGCATTTGAATCTATATTAGCGTTGCTCAGGGTGTCTTCGAGAATATCTGCGCCACTAAAAGTCTTTATGGTGTTTATGAAGTCGTTAACTTTGCTGCCCTCAACCTCGAATACATATACAGAGTTTATTTCATCTACTTCCTTGAGGTTTGCAATATGTTCTAATTTCTCTATAAGAGCATCTTTAGATTCTCCGCCGATCTTAACTTTAATTTGAGGCATTTGAGCGGGCACTAAGAATTGCGAACCCTTAAACTCCCTTGTTACCGTTGTTTGATTGTGTGCAAGTTGCTTCGTCAATATCAGGTTCCTTGAAAATACAACGCCAAAAACAATAATTAAAACCGCCGCAAAGGCAAATGAGTATCTAAAGAAGGTGCGCTTCCTTTCAATAAGCCCTAATTTACTTACAAAATCAGGCGTTTCTACCCTTAATTCCCACAAGCCTTCTTTCATTTTCTTGAGGTCTTCATAATAGGAAGCGTATTCCTTGTCCTTGAGGATGTCTTCAACTTCTTCTTTTTTTACCCTGTTATCCAGGTATTCGTTAATTTTCTCTTTCATCGCTAATTAGATACTCAAAATTATAAAAAAGTTCCATATTTTTAAAAATATCCCATATCTTTTAAAATAGCCTGCAACTTGTCTCTTACTCTTGCAAGTCTCGACTTAACCGTTCCCAGAGGCAAACCTAAAATTTCAGAAACTTCTTCGTAAGAAAGTCCATTAACATCGACTAATGTTATAATCTCCCTTTCATCAATATCAAGTTTCTCTAAAGCCTCATATAGCAATTCTTTTGTGTCGCTTTCAAGAAAAGATGCTTTCTCATCCTTCAATTTGCTTACATCATCCCTATATTCAACATTTTGTATCCTGTTTAAGTGCTTGTATAAAGTATTTCTTGCAATTCTGTAAAGCCATGTTTTTATTGAGGATTCACCTTTAAAGTTTTTAATGTATTTAAAGGCATAAAGGTAGGTATCCAAAACAACATCCTCGGCAAGTGCTCGGTCGTGGCAAACCTGAAGGACTGAGTTAAACAAGAAATCTTGCGTTGTCCTTACAAGTATTTCCTTTGCGTTTCGGTCTCCTTTTTTCAGGCGCTCTATTAATTCTTTCTCCTCCATTATTTAATCCTTACCAATTGTATTATAATGAAAATATGAAAATTCTGTTTAGTTTTTTAATTGGATACTTGCTTGGCTCTTTTCCTGCCGCTTACATCATAACGAAGTTAAAAACAGGGCAGGACATAAGAGAAATTGGCACAAAAAATATGGGTACGGGGAATGTCTTCCACCATGTTGGCAAAGTTGAAGGGCTTATAGTATTATTCATCGATTTATTAAAAGGAAGCCTTGCGGTTATAATTGCAATTTATGGATTTAAACTTCCCTACTACATAGGTGCCCTTTCTGGATTGTTTGCAGTTTTGGGACATGTGTTTCCGATATTCCTTAATTTTAAGGGTGGGAGAGGCGCTGCAACTACCTTAGGTGTGCATCTTACAGTGCTATTTTCTTACCTAAAATTAGATGGGCTTTATGTATTCATTCCAATCCTAATAATATACCTCATACTCATCTTAGTAAGTAAGTCGCAAGTGGTAAGCCTATTTTTCCTTTATCCTGTGTATCCCATTTTACTATTTGTCTTTACGAAGGACTTTAAATTACTCACAGTAAATATAATTTTCACAGTTTTGGTCGAATTTTTCGGGTTTCCAAATTTTAAAAGGGAATTTGATAGAGTCATAAGTATGAAAAGGAGTTCGTAATGAAGAAAAAAGATCACGGAAAATTAGTAAGTTTGCTTGTTTTGATTATCTTTGTCCTGGGTATTTTAAGCGGGATAATATACCTTCGATCTAAAGAGGGGGAAACTATCTCGGTGGACTTGTATTTTTACGACCCAATTCCGAGAGAACTTGTCCCTGTAAAGCAAAACTATACTGGCTCTGTTGAAAGCGTTGCAAGAAAAGTATTTGAAACACTTAAATCACCGCAGGTATCATCATACTTTCCGACTATCCCAAAAGAATTAACCCTTGATTATGCAAAGTTTTCCGATGGAACTCTTACCGTAAACATTTTAACAAATGGAGCAAGGAAAAGTGAAAAGGAAGAATATATCGCATTTTTGAGCCTTGCAAATTCACTTAAGTCTATAAACGGGGTAAAAACTTTAAAAATCCTCGTCGATTCAAAGGAAAGCGATGTATTCCTGAGGTATGTGAATATAAATGAGGCGCTTACAAATCTTACTTCAACATTGCCAAAGTTCAGGGATGTATATCTATATTTCCTTACACCAAATTTGAATTACCTTGCAGTTGAAAAAAGAGAGATTTTGGACTCTCCAAGACCAGAAATACTTGCGATGAAAATACTTAGTGAACTCTCGTACGGCTCGAATATAGGGCTTGTGAGTTTGCTAAAGCCTGAATATATAAAAGGCATCGAATTAAAATCTGGAGGGCTTGCAGTTGTGAACCTGTCAAGCAAAATTAATGAACTATCGCTTGGAAGTTCAATTGCAAATCTTTTTGTTCTTTCTCTTGTGAACTCGCTCACTGAAATAAGAGATATTAATAAAGTGTCATTTTTAGTTGATGGAAATAGCGTAGATACCCTTTTTGGTGCAGTTGATGTTTCGCTTCCCATCCTTCGATTTAACAAAACTGGGGATACATCCTTTATAGTCCCCTATTATGTGCTCGATGTAAACGGGAATGCTACTTATGTTCCGGTTCCAATGCCTGCAAAGACGATTGAATTAACAAAAGTATTTGATGCACTTAAAAAGGAAACTAATTCTCTTAAGACATACTTAACGGATGTTGATATCTCAAAAATCGACCTGAACAATTACACGCTTAAAGTTATAATTACATCAAGGAAAGTTTTGAGTGCAGAGGAAATTGATTACATTAAAAACCAGGTTTTTTTGACTGCAATGGAGTTGCCAAATGTAAATACTCTTGATTTAACTATAGGAGAGGAGGCATTTATTTTAAAGAGATGAACATAATCGCAAAAGGAGTGTATGTTGAAGATAGGTTGCTTAAAGATCACGGAATTGTAGTCGAAGGTGGACGAATAAAGGACATACTTCCTAATAATGAAATTAAAGAGGGTGTTAAACAGTCGATTGATGGATTTATTTACCCCGCTTTTATTGAGTCACACGCACATATTGGAGAAATTGCAAATGCCTTAGCACATACAAACGGGGAACATTTTGATTTTGATGATATTTTAAAAGAAGTAAACAAAAACGAAACTTCTTTCATATTCAATGTGAATTTCAACAAAATCACTATTGAACAATTCAAGCAACTTTTTAACCTCGATAGGAAAATTTTCATGCAAAGTAAGGATGAGCATTCTGTATTCGTATCCAAAAAGTTCCTTAAAAGTGCCTCAATAAACTATGAGAGCATTGACAAAGATAGCCTCGGCTTCCTTGGCACAGAGTTTGTAGGTATCTTCAAGGACAATGCAATAAACTATGTTAAGGAAATAAAGGAAATTAAAATCGACGAAAGTGTCCTTAAAAAAGTTGAAGATTACTTTTTATCAAGAGGCATTGTGACCGTAACAAATTTCGATTTTTATATGAAGGATCACCTCAGGAATAGAAGAATTAGGGTAGTTCAAGGCATTCATAAAGATTATCTTGAAGAAGCAATAAAAGAGGGAATAAAAACGGGTGTTGGAGATGAAAATTTCATATACGGAGCGCTTAAGGTGTTTCTTGACGGGTCGCTTGGTTCTCAAACCGCAAAGATGATTAATGATACGCCTTTCAAGGGATTGCTTGTTATGGAAGAAAGCGCTCTTCAAGATGTTTTAAAAAAGGCAAATGAAAACGGCATATCTGTTGCAGCACATGCAATTGGAAGCAAAGCAGTTCATATTGCCCTGGGTACTTTTAATAAGTTTAGATACCTTACAAAACTAAACCGAATTGAGCACCTTCAATTTATTGACCCGAGAGATCTCCCCTTACTAAAAGAAACGCCTTTTATACCATCGATGCAGCCAATACACGCAAAGGGAGATGTAGAGTTGTACAAGAAGTATATGAATGGATTCAAATATGCTTACGCTTTTAACACGGTTTATAAAGAAAAGGGATTTGTAATCTTTGGGTCTGATGCACCTGTTGAAGATGCATCAGTTTTGAAAGGACTTGAATCCGCTGTAAATCACCCTATTTTTAAGGAGGAAAGTCTTCCACTTGCCGTTGCATTAAAGGCGTATACAGAATACGCAGGAATCCATAACTATGTGCCTGATAGGGGAATTATAAAGAGGAATTATCTTGCAGATTTTGCAATTTTGAAAAATGAAATTTTGGCAGATAATTTATTAGATAATGAAATAGTTGCAACAGTTAAGGGAGGGGAAATCGTATGGATGAAATAGAAACAAAAGTGCTTGCAACAGTTATTAAGGATAAGTACCTTTTAACAAGGGGGCTTGCAGAGGGACTTGAAAAAGGCTTATTTGAAATGCCCGAGGCAAGAACACTTTTCGACTATATTGTTTCAAAATATTCAAAAAATGCAACTCAAATAGATATTGAATTGTTAAAAGAATCGCTTCGGGAAGACGGCTTCTTAACAACCAAAATGAACGAATTAATATCGACCATACATAAGGAAGAACCTCTTAACCTAGAAGGGCTATTTACATACATCGAAACACTAAAAAGAAGAGCAGGAGAAAAAACACTCCTTAATATCGCAAGAAAAATAGAAGCATACATTGAATCAAAAGCAAAAAAAGAAGACCTTGTTGAATTCACAGGAAATATTATAAGCGAAATGAGAGAAGTAATTACTGGAAAGACAAAAAGAAAAATTCTTCCCATAAGAAGTCAACTTATTCGATTTACTGCAGAACTTGAATCAAGGACAGAGGATGTTAGCCCAATTCTTGGATATTCGATTGAACCATTTAGTTGCCTTAATGAGAGTCTATCAGGAGCACGAAGAGGCTTTTACTATGCACTTGCTGGTGCCCCTCGTAGAGGAAAGACAAACCTCATGCTTAAATTGGCAACAAATATCGCTTTGAATGAAAAAATACCAGTCCTATACTACTCGTATGAACAAACAGAAAGAGTGCTGTTTCTAAGAGTGCTTTCCCAGGAAACATTAATCCCACCTTATCTTCTTGAAACGGAAAAGATTCTTGATGACCCAGAGTTATCAGAGAGATTTAACTATGGATACGCAAAAGTCGAGCAGTTTATGAATAATCTTTATCTAATTGAGGGAAGAAGAGAAGACACGGTTAACAAGATAAGAAGCCACGCATTATCGGTAATGCAAGAGCACAATACGGACAAGGTTGCCATTTTTATAGATTATCTTCAGAAGGTACCAACAAACATACTTTATCAAGACCTTGCACAACAGGTTGATGAGGTTTCAGGTGCAATAGCAAACCTCTCAACAGAGTTAAACGCACCCATTTTTGCAATTTCATCACTCGATAAGGAAGGTGCAAAACTTGATACAGAAGATAGCAAGAATCGTCCTACGATGTTCAATTGCACGGGGGGAGGAGATATTGAATACGATGCCGATGTTGCAATGGTATTGACAAAGGACTTTAAAGACACAAATGTCCTCTACGAAAAAATATACAACGCTTCGAAAGAAGGACGTATAGACCCAAACAGAATTCCACATTTCGACATACTTAATCTTTACATAGATAAAAATAGGGATGCCCCATTTGGAGGAAATATAATCATTCAATATCTTTTCCTCATAGAAGATAACACACTTGTTGAGATTGGCTATAAAGACATAGGCGAAGAGCGAACTTATGCAAAGATTTCAAAGATATTCGAGTGGATGCTTGAAAACGGATATCTTGTAAATATGAGATGAGAATAGCACTTGTAATAATAGGTGACGAAATTTTAGACGGGCTAAGGGAAGATAAAAACTTTAGAATTGCCCTGAATATCTTAGGGGACATTAACAAGATTAGCACTGTAATATTTGTAAGAGATAACCTTGAAGAACTCAAAAAAACTTTACAGTGCGTAAAAGACCTCGCAGATGTAGTTATTACCTCGGGTGGATTAGGGCTTACACCAGATGATATAACGCTTAGGGCATTCTCGGAGGCTTTTGGCATTGAACTTATAAGAAATCCAGAGAAGAAAGATGTTGCAAAGAAAAATATTGAAAGGGTTTCGGCATTCCAATACAATAACTTTATTGATGAACTTGCAATAGGACTTGCAGGTAGCACCCCAATTGAAAACCCAGTGGGCGTTGCTGCTGGTGAAAAAATAAAAATCGGTAATACAACATTCTACATCTTGCCAGGAGTTCCTAAGGAATTTGAGGCGATGGTTAAAATAATAGCAAATGGGTTTAAAAAAGATTTAAAAGAGTCCAGGATAGAATACGAAGTTAACGAAAAAGAAGCAAACCTCATTAAAATCTTAAGAAACCTTGAGGAAAAATTTGGAATAAGAACTGCATCATATCCGCCTATTGAACAAGGTGAAAAACTCAAAATAATACTTTACGGAAACGAGATTAAACTTAAGGAAGCAAAAGAGTATTCTGAAAAGGCATTGAAAGAGGCACAAATATACTTTAAAGAAAAAAGCCCCAGCCACACCTCGTAACCCCCCACCTCAAAAGAGGTATTTGGGGTACTCTCTTCCACTAAAGGAAGAGTGTTTGAGGTTGTAGCCAGGGTAAGATAATTTTAGTAAAATTTCAGAAATTTGCAAACTTTTTTATAATATTGGAGTATGGAAAGCAAAGCATACGCAAAAATTAACTTAACACTTGAAATTACAGGTGAAAAAGGAGACTATCACACCATAGAATCTGTATTCCAGAAAATAGACCTCTTTGATGTTGTTTCGGTGAAGTTAAGTAAAGACGATAGCATCATTTTTTCTGAATCAATAAGAAATGTAACATCAACTGTTCATAAAGCACTTGAACTATTTAAGAAAAAGACAAATGTTAAAGAAAATTTTGAAATATATGTTGAAAAGCATATCCCTATGGGAAGCGGGCTTGGTGGTGGAAGTGCTGATGGTGCAGTAGCACTCTTGCTTTTAAACTCCATTTACAAAAATATACTTTCCGTGAAGGATTTGCATGGGATAGCAAGCGCTGTAGGGTCTGATGTACCGTTCTTTCTTTACTCAAGTACTGCATGGGTAAAGGGCATCGGAGATATCATAATTGAAATACCAAATCTTAAAGAAATGTATTTTGTCCTGGTGCATCCACGATTTCACTTTAGCACAAAAGAAATGTACAGGCTTTACCACGAATATGGGAAATACTCAGATGGAAGCAAGACAAAGACACTTGTAGAAGTTATAAGTAGCGGAAATTATGATGCAAAAACAATTGATAAACTTTGCTATAACGATTTTGAAAAAATGCTTTTAGAAAAATCTAACAAGTTCAGGGAATTCAAAGGTGTTGTGGAAACAATTGCTGAGGTAACATTCCATCTTACGGGTTCAGGCTCAACCGTTTTTGCGGTTTTTGACACAAAGAAAGAGGCAGAAAAAGTAAAAAATATCCTGGACAAGTTTAAGTTCAGGACTGACCTTGTAAAGTCACAAATCTAACTTACAATTTCTCGACTTTTTCTATGTATTTTTTGACATCAAACTTCTTGTAAATTGATTTTTCACTCATATACCTCACTTTGCCAAATATTGGGCGTTCTTTAAAGGGGCGATCGTGTTTTCCAAAACACCAGGCTATTCCTGCGTAGGAATTTGGGTCACGCCCATCAAGAGCATATTTATTATTTAATTCCTCAAGATATTTAAATGCAATTTCTGGGGATTCGCTCCACTCTATTATCTTCTTCCCCCAGTACATTCTAAGATAACCATGCATCTTGCCGGTTTTTACAAGTTCTTTCATTGAGGCGTTAAAAAGCGCATCATGGGTAAGTCCGTTTTCCAACTGTGAAAGCGAATATCTATAAGGCTTTTCATCAAATTTATGTTTTTCAAGTGTTTCGTAAGCCCACTTTTGGAGCCCCTCAAGCCGATCGTACCGTGGATTGTAAAAAACAAAATTAAAAGAAAGTTCCCTTCTTATAATCAACTCCTCAAGAAACGCTTCCTTCTCATAAGTTTCTGCACTACTTTCCAAGACCAATTGCGCAACTTCAACAGGAGAAATCTGCCCGAAGTGAAGATATGGGCTTAAATTTGAGGTAAAATCTTTTGTAAAGTCGTTCTTATTTTCAACATACTGAGGCAGTTTATTCTGGAGAAAATCTTCAAGCCTTCTCCTTGCTTCATGATATCCACCCTTAAAATACATTGACTCACTAACAAAATATTTTAAGTGAAGACGGTTAACTGCATTTTCTGGGTTACGAACATCAAATGAGAGTAAAATTTCCCTGCATTGAGGAAATGAAATACGGGGCATATCATAATGAACAAGGTAATCTGGAAGATGCTTTTGGATTTTCCTTCTTATCGTATAGGCACCAAATTCTTCTTTATTAGATGCAACGTGAACAGGGACAACAACATTATCCTCAACAGATATAATCCTTGTTTTTACTTCTTCAAGGATATTTCTTCTCCACTCGGAGACTACTTTTGTGTATCCAACATCCATAACTAAAACTGATGCGTTCTTTGAGAATTCAAGAACATGTTTTACGGGATCTCCAACGTGAACCACAAACTTTATATTAAGTTTGTGAAGGTCTTCGTAAACATCTTTTAAACCCTCGAGCATAAATAGAAAATCCCTTCTACTTGCATATGGAAAATTCTCGTTAATCACAAAAAATACAACAAGCGGTTTTCTAATTTCGTTTGCAATATTTATCGCTTCGTAAAGAGACAAATTATAACTCACCCTCTGTGAGGATTGCATCCAATAAAGCACGAATTTACCAGAGGGATTAATATCTATATCTTTTAAAACTTTGATTCTATTCATTTTTCATTCAGGGGGGACTAAGCCCCCCAATTTCTAAACTACTTTTCTTTCTTCTTAGTTGTTGTTTTCTTTACGGTTTTCTTTTCTTCCTTCTTGGGAGTTTCTTTCTTAGCAGCTTCTTTCTTAGCAGATTCCTTCTTTGGCGCCTCTTTCTTTACGGTTTCTTTTTTGGCGGGTGCCTTCTTTGCCTCTTCTTTCTTCGGAGCCTCAACTACCTTCTTTTCTTCAGCCTTTTTTGCTTCTACACTACTTTCGGTTGTCTTCTTCTTGCAAGCCATTTTTACCTCCTTTAACTTTATTTTATACTAAAATAAAAAAATGCAATAGTTTTTAAAGAAAAATATTTGACTTTTTAGGAGGTTTTTATGGAGAATTTTGCAAAACCAAAAGTTGTTTTAAGCAAATGCATCAATCTGGAAGCAACTCGTTATGATGGAGGCATCATAAAGAATGACTTTGCTGAACTTTTAGGAAAATTTGTAGAATACATCCCTGTTTGCCCTGAAGTTGCGATTGGACTTCCAATTCCAAGAGACCCTATAATAATTGTAAAAAACGACCCGGATAAACTTATCCAGCCAAAAACAAAAATAGATTTTACGGATAAGATGGTCACCTTTAGCAAAGAATTTTTAGGCAATTTAAAAGAAGTTGACGGATTTCTTTTAAAGGCAAAATCCCCAAGTTGCGGAGTAAAAGATACAAATTGCTATAAAGATTACGAGGGAAAGGAACCAGTAGGCAAAACTTCTGGCATATTTACAAGGGTGGTTTTAGAAACATTTAAAAATTATCCCGTAGAAAGTGAAAAACGCCTAATTGACAGAGGTATAAGAGACCAATTCCTTACAAAAATATTTTCCTTTGCAGATTTAAGGTTTCTAAAGGAAAACCTCACCAAGGCAAACCTCATAGAATTTCACTCAAGATATAAACTTATGCTTACAACTTATAATAAGGTAAACTTGCGCATCCTTGGAAAAATCGTTTCAAACCTCAAGGAAAATGATTTACAAGACACTTACAACAAATATTCTGAGATCTTCAAAAGTTCATTCAACAAAAAGCCAAAAGTTTCCGCACATGTTAACACTTTGCTTCACGCATTCGGATACTTTAAGGATAAGTTAGGCGCAAAAGAAAAAGCGCACTTCTTAGATGTAATTGAAGATTTCACAAAAGGAAATGTCGATATCTATGCTCCAATTGAACTTATTTTAGGTTTTGCAATAAGGTTTGAAGAAGAATATCTTATGAAACAGAGGTATTTTAATCCCTATCCAAAAGAGTTGAGGCGCTTATAGTATCCGTTTCTTACAATTTCCAATTCAACTTCTTTTGGAACAAGGTAAGATACGCTTAGACCCTGCTTTATCCTGTCACGAATTAAAGTAGATGAGACACAAAAGAGGGGGTGGCTTAATGTAAATATTTTATCTTTAAAGCCATTTAGATTTTCTGTGATAAATTCTCTGAGTGTAGAAAAGTCATCGTTTAACCTCTTTGCGACAATAAAGTACGAATTTCTCAAAATTTCCTCATAGTCTTTCCAGAGGGTAATCTTTAAGAATGCATCTTCTCCTATAATAGAGAATATCTCAACTTCGTCAGTTTTAAAATGCTTTAAAGTATCAATGTAGTAAGATGGCTCGGCTCTTTTTACCTCAAAATCTGATACCTCAAAACGAGGCTCATCTTTTATTGCCATCTTCACAAGGTTGAGGCGGATGTCTTTGTCAAGTAGGTCTAACTTTCTAAATACGGGGTTGCCTGTTGGAACAAAAATAACTTTTTCAAGGTTAAAAAGATTTATTGCCTCTTTTGCAACAAAGAGATGACCTATGTGAATTGGGTTATATGCACCACCATAAAGACCAATTCTAATCTTCGTGGTAGATGAAGGACTTGCTTCCAATGATAACTCTATCTCCTTCCTTTATGCCGTGTTTCTTTAATTTCTTATCAAGGTCAATCTTATCAAAGTATCTTAAAAGTTCATTTACGGAACCAGACCTATTAAAATCGGTAAGTTCAGCGTGCCTTTCAAGTTCAGGATTGCTTACCTTGAATGTATGCTCGTCAACTTTTTCTATAATAATTTCTTTTGTGCGGTCAAGCGTAAACTCTTTCTCACTAACTTCCGCTTTACTTTCTTGCTCGTGCGTTTCCTTCACAAGTTCATAAAGCCTTTCAAGAACTTCTTTAACTCCTGTTCCGTTTAGTGCAGAGATGAAGTACACTTCCTCATTTACTCTACTAAAGAAGTCTTTTAACTCTTTTGTTCTCTTTACTTTCCAGGTATCGATTTTGTTTATTACTACTATCCTTTTTTTCTTGAGAAGTTCTTCTTTATAGTTCCCAAGTTCCTTAAGAAGAATTTTGTATGCCTTTTTAATATTTTTCCTTTCCGAGCCATCAATAAGGAACATAAGAACTTTTGTTTTCTCAATGTGAGACAAAAATTGGTTGCCCAAGCCTTTTCCAGAGGATGCACCTTCAATAAGCCCGGGTAAATCTGCAATTGTAAATGACCTCATTTCGTCAAGTTTAACAACGCCTATCTTTGGAGAAAGAGTTGTAAAAGGATAAGATGCAATTTCTGGATGTGCATTGCTTACCTTTGAAATGAATGTGGATTTTCCAGCATTAGGAAACCCAACAATACCAACATCCGAGATAACCTTCAGGATAAGCTCGAGGTCTTTCTCTTCATAGGGACCGCCTTTTTCTGAATAGCGTGGCGCTCTTTCGGTTGAAGTGGTAAAAGCCTTGTTACCTCTGCCACCTTTTCCACCTTTTGCAACAATTACTGATTCGCCATCCTTGTTGAGTTCAGCTATTACTTTACCTGATTCTCTATCAATTATTGTCGTGCCAACGGGAACTTCTATAATAAGGTCGTCGCCATTCTTCCCATGCTTGAGGCGACCACCACCATTTTCACCATTCTCAGCAAAAAAATGCTTCTCATATAAAAATTTTTGGAGGGTTGTGAGGTTTTTGTTGGCTTTAATGATAACATCTCCGCCTTTACCTCCGTCCCCTCCATCAGGACCGCCTTTTGGTATAAACTTTTCTCTTCTAAAACTTATTGCGCCGTCTCCGCCTTTACCTGAGCGTACCCTTATATAAGCGTGGTCAATAAGCGACTTCTTAAGCGGTTTCACTCTCTAAAACATCAACCTTTGTGTACTTTCTTGTCTTTGTAAATTTGATAATTCCGTCCTTGAGAGCAAAAAGTGTATAGTCAGAACCAACACCGACATTCTTGCCAGGCTTAATCTTCTCGCCTCTCTGTCTTACAATGATATTACCTGCCTTTGCAAATTGCCCGTCAAATAATTTAACTCCAAGATATTTTGGATTGGAGTCTCTGCCGTTTACTTTGCTTCTCTTCTTGCCCATGTTAGTTTACCTCCCCTACAATTTTCTCAATAGTTACAAGCGTGTAGGGTTGTCTGTGTCCCTGTTTCTTCTTATTCCTTGTCTTGTGTCTGTAGAAAAAGACTATAATCTTTTTCTCTCTGCCCTGCTCTTTAATAGTGCCTTCTACATAGGCATTCTCAACTTTCGGGCTTCCAACGACAACTTTTTCTCCATCTTTAAGAAGGAGCACTTCGTCAAATTTTACTTTGGTGCCTTTTTCGCCTTCAATTTTTTGCACCTTAATTGTGTCACCCTCTTTAACCCTGTACTGGTGACCGCCAGTTTTAATAATTGCTTCCATAGTAACCTCCTTCCACTACAGAAGGTACTGGGGGAACCTTCCGTAAGTAGTTATCTACAATCGAAATATTATAACGAATTATAGATATTTTTGCAAGGAGAAGAATTAAATCAATTCAAGGGAATTTTGCTATTGTTGAATACTAAATCCAGAATACCCGAACCTCTCTGATCTTATGCTATTTTTAAATTTTATATCGGGGAAATCTACCTCCTTCTAACGCTGCATATTTTCGTAGAGACCGCATTAATACATATTCCAAACCACGCATTTAGAGCACTGTAGGGCGTCGTTAGCACCCTCAAATGGGTAAAAGTATCTTCGAACAAATTTCGCACCTAAAATTGCTTCATTTTGAAGTTTTATAAAAATTTACAAATCCGCTTCTTATAAGGCTTTTATTGACCGAACAAACCTGAATTAATTGTAGTGTTGTTGCGAATGGTCTTCTCCTTTTAATAGAGGAGGGCTATGCCTTCCTCTAACTCCACCCAAAAACGACTTTATGCCTTTGGAGAAAAGTTAGAAAGAGGGTGAAACCCTCTTTCTAATATTAGGAGATTTCTCACTTCGTTCGACATGACACAATAAAAAGTCTTTTGGGGTTAGTTGGGAAAGGGTGTCCCCTTCCCATAGGTTGTCACCCCGAAATGCCGGTCTGTGAGGGATGACACTTCTGGTTAATTAGAGAAGGGGTTAATCAAAGAAAAACGGTTTCAAATATGCCCCGAGGAATTTTTGAGAGAACTTTTGAAAAACCCTCAAAAGCCTATTGAGAGGACTGAAAAATGATATAAAATTCATATCGTTTGAGGATTAAACAGAGGGAA
>Ga0081479_110598_pt1 | contig 35844 bp, 23 predicted proteins | sample MamHotmetagenome_FD_70984 | JGI IMG/M metagenome (GOLD analysis project Ga0081479, IMG submission 70984) | Hot spring cone microbial streamer communities from Mammoth Hot Spring (Liberty Cap Streamers), Yellowstone National Park, USA - T=72 v2... | ecosystem: Environmental > Aquatic > Thermal...
GCGCCACTCCCCTGCCTTCTGCCACCAGGGCTTCTGCGGCTGCGGCTCGGCCCGCTCGCCCTGCCGATACGCCTGATAGGCCTGCTGCTGCTCCCAGCGGGCGGATTCGGCGTAGTCCTGCTGTTTCCACTTCGCCATGTCGAAGGCGGGTCTGGCAGGTGTACGCGCTTGCTGCCAGCGGCGTTTCTCCTCTGCTTCCATGCGCTCGATCTTGGCGTCCATCGCGCGATAACGCTCCCGTGCCGCCTGCAACAGCCCACCCAGCAGACCCAACGCTGCCCCAATGCCTTTGGTTTGGGCCTGCTGTTGCACCGTCCGCTTTTCAGCTTCACTCAGGGCGGCGTTCTTCAGAGCATTCTCCAGCATGGCTTTGCCTTGCAGGTAGTTTATACTCCAATATTTCACTACCCGCCGAAAATTTAATGCTCTATTTTATTTACCGTGAAAACCTGTACATGGAAAAAACATATTTGACGTAAACGCATGGAAAAGGCATTTCAAATAACGATTTTTCCGTGTTGCTCCGTTTTTTTTGCGTTTCACCTGCCCTTGCGGGCGGTGCAAGGGTCCGTGTACGAAAAATGCTCATCACGGCGATTTCCAATGAGCCGATTTTGATTCTATTTCATCCATCCAATAATTTCACCTTGCTCAAAGTTGAATCGAAAAGCGCGTTTTTCTTGCAGGTCAAGCAAAAGATATTCATGACTTTTTTCTGCTATCAAAATAAACCTTCCGTCTGGAGACCAGAAAAATTCCCCGGTTGTCCCTTCTGATATTATGCATGTATTGATAATTGCATTCGTCTTTGTATCATACACGACAAATTCAAAAGGTTGCATAATTTCATTTTTTCTTGACAAATCACCAATCCAAAATGCCAACATCTGACCGTTTGGCGACCAAGAAAAATCATGAGACGGCACATATTTTTCAGATAGGGTAGGTATCCTTGTCCTTGTTCCTTGCATGTCTAGTAAAACAAGGCGCTGGCTATCATAATAGTGATACGCTATATATTTTCCATCGGGAGACCACCAAGCGGGATCGACCACTTCTACAGGGTTTAGAGCCTCCTCCCAAATAACTCGCTGGTTAGTAATATCCCATAACACGTATTTAGACATCCCTGTTTCAGTGTGGGTGTAAAAAAATACTCTTTGTTTGTCCGTAGAGTAAGTAAAAGGATAAAGCCACCAACGTGGGAGTACGAGAAAATCAGGATCTAATTCGGCAGGAAGATTTGGAACGATACTTATACTTTGCCTTGTAAATGGATTGAATAGAAAAATGCTCCCCTTTGGTTGGCTAGTATCTATCACTGGAAAAGCGATGAATCCTTGTTGAATTATGCCAAACACAGGTTCAAAAAGCAACCACTCTCTATCAAACCATCCCTTTAGAGAATATGCGCGTAACATCTCAGGAACTTCGATGTGTGATTTTGCCCCCGTTTGTATTTCGATCAGATCCAGGGATTCAAGATAATGGGTTGTTGTAAGCCCAACAGCCTGTTCAAACAAAAAGGCAGCATCTTCTGGCAATTCTTCCGAAACAGCCTCTCTGATCTTAGGATCGAGCAAATACTTGCCATCAGGAGAGATATGTAAATTAGCAACACTGCCTGTGAAATTGGCAATTGAGCGTATTTCAACAATATTGGAGGAAAAAGCGTAAACAGTATTATGCTTGACAAAGATTAAATTTCCGATGAATGGCGCCTGTTTGATAACAGTATAACATGAAGTTGTACGCACTGGCAAAAACGTACATGCTGATAGCAAAAGGAGGCAAACATGCACAAGGACGAAGACAGCCCCACGCTTCTCTCTTCTCATAACATATTTCCTGAAATCATGGATTAACGCAACTTCGATTCTGGCATAAAACTACCGATTGCCCCTTGGTTACAATAAAAAAGTTAGGCACGCTTACAGTCGTTCCATCCGCTAGGGTCAGATTAATCGAACCTGGACTCAAATAGAGTATTTGGGTATCAGAAATCCCCATTCGCCTTTCTAAGAGTGCCTTGAAAAAGTCTGGTAATCTCTCCCTAATCGCGTCAATTTTATCTTGAACAGGATTCCCCCAATCATAAGGGGCAGTCCAGGTAACTCCTTGTTGCCAAGCAGTGTTGGTCATTATGCGTTCCGCCTCACGAAATGCCTGGGAAAAGTCATAATCGGTCTCATAAATTCCGGGTTTATTATTCAGAACTCTCAAGCGGACCATATCGCGTCCACCAAGATACCAGAATGCACCATCCGGCCCGTAATCAATTTGCGATTGCCAGTATCGACGCGCAAATGCCTCTGTAAAGTATTCGCGCACAACAGGGTCGTTACCGAATGAGGCTATTTCGTAGTTATACACAGCCGCAATCAAGGTTTTCATCCCAAAAGGCTGACCTTGATAATTGTGCCACCATCCACTTGTATTGGCAAGAATATCAAAATAGCTCTTCCCGTACCAGTAGGGAGAATAACGAGCATATCCTCCTGGCATGGATTGAAAAGAAGGAGAAAGAGTAGGTGTTAGCGTTGGCGTTGGAGGCGTCGCTGGAGTTGCTGTAGGTGTGACTGTAGGCGCTGGTGTCGAAGTATGACTTGGCGCAGTTGTCGGCGTTACGACAGGTGTAGCGGTAGGATTAGGCACTGCAGGCTTCCCTGTCACCCAATTCCAAAAAGTGTCCCAGAGTTGCTTCCCCCATTGCTTGAAAGTGTCCCAGAGTTGCTTCCCCCATTGCTTGAGTTTGTCCCAAAAAGTGGGCGGTTCGTCATTGGCTGGTGTCAATGAATCTGGATAAGGTTGGCGAACCAGCGAGGCAAGTCCCTTTCCCCCGCCAGAGGAGGGGTGTGGATTGTCAGATTCGGCGCGGTTTTTCTCGAACAGCAGGCGAATGGCGACAGTGGCCGCTGTCAGCGCAGTGCCGAGACCTTTTGTTACCCCTATCTGACGCAAAGCAGCAATTTGCTCCTGCGACGCGCCTGCCTTTTGTGCTTCCCGTAGTTGGGCTTCCAGCATCGCTTTGCCCTGCAACCAGTTGCGCACTTTGCGTGCTTCTTCCGCCGCATTGCGCCGTGCCGCTTCGGCTGCCGCTTCCGCCGCCTGACGGGCTTCTTCTTCCTTGCGCCTGCGACGTTGCTCCAGCGCATAAGCCGTCGCCACCCCTATCGCTCCCAGCGCAGCCATTCCCCACAACACCGGGGATTGCCCAGAACCCGTCGGCGATGTGCGCAATTGACTTTCCACAGACGGCGTCGCAAACGCCCGAAACCCGGATACATGCACCGTCGGCGTGGGAAGCGCCGTCTCCATCGCCAACTGCAAAGGAACAGGCGTCGGGGAGGAAACCTCTACCATCACCGGCAGGGCGGTAGGCGCAGGAGCAGGCGTGTACGTCGGCGCATTCGGCGCAGGAATGTGGAGGCTCGCCGTCTGGCGGGCGAAGTTCCCCGCACGATCCCAGGCCTTCACCACCACTTCATAGCTCCCTATCGGCGCCAGCGTCCCATCCGCAAAACGCCTGTCCCACTCAATCCCAGCAGCAAACGACGCTCCGCTGGCTTCGTAGCTGCGAACCACCTTCGGCCATCGCCCCTGTGGGTCGCGAATTTCCACTTCCACCCCCACCAGTCCGCTCTCCCCATCCCGCACCTGTACTTCGCCACGCTCCCACAGATACCAGGAAGGGGTCAGCCGAATCTGCGACGACCTGCCATCCACCTGAAAGCTCAGCGGCGCCATCTCCGCCTGATTCCCCGCCACATCCAGGGCGCGCACGCGCAGCATGTGTATTCCATCCCCCACCGTCACCGGGGCGGTGTAGGCCTGCCAGGATGCGCCATCCAGGGCGTATTCGATGCGCGCCAGACCTGAACCGTCATCGCTGGCAGCAGCCGTAAAGGTGACCTGCGAAAGATACCAGCCATTTGCTTGCTCACCTGCAAGGGAAGCGTTCACCTGCGGCGGCAGCGTATCCACCTGCACGCGTTGGCTGATTTCGCTCACATGTCCGGCCAGGTCCTGAGCGCGGAAGGTCAGGGTGTGCACCCCGTCTGCCACCGTGATGGGGCCGGTGTAGGGCTGTGCGGGAGAAGCGTTCCAGGTGTAGGTGAAGGTTTCTATGCCGGAACCCGGCTGCGGGTCGGAGGCGGAAGCGGAAAGCGTGACCGGGGAGACGTACCAGCCCGCTTCGCCCGGCGTCCCGCTCAGCGTGCCTTCAATTTGGGGCGGACGAGTATCCACCCGCGCGCTCAGGCTGCCCATCTGCGAACTATCTCCCCAACTGGATAGCGCCCAGAAAGTAAAGTTGTTCTCGCCTTCCAGCAAGGGCACGTCGCAACTTGCTCCGTTGCAGGCAAAGGCTTCCCCGTTGCGCGCACCTTCGATGAGCGTGATGGCATAGCCCGAAACTGGCTCGCTGGCGGTGAGGGAAAGCACAGGCATTGTGGAACACCAGCCATTGCGCAGCGTGCAACCGTTGAGCGCACCGCTGATGGTGGCTTCGGGATAGGTGACGGTGCGTTCCACCACTTCGGAGCGCGTGCCAACTTTGTACCAGTAGGTGGCGTCACCACAGGGTGAGCCGGGAGTACGCTCCCAGGTGCAGACAATGCAATCTGTGCCATACGTGTGCTGGCAGCTATTGCCCGTCGGGTCGGGTTTTGCCCACACACCCCAGTCGTAGGTTTCGACGTAGCTTTCGGTGCGCGTGCGGTCAGGGCCAAGATAATCGGCCAGGGCCGGGAAGGCCACAAACAGCAGGACAATTACAATGGCTTTCTATCCGGGTGGGGATGGGCTAATTTTAATCACAAGGCGGGAGGGTGCCAAGGAAAAGCAGACAGGCATGCACGTATTACTTTCAGGTATACAGTCATCGTGACGCAATTCCAACAGCCCATCTCCAGCGCAGCAGCCCTCCTATCCCGCCTGTTCCAGGGCGTATGCAGCTCGCAGGAGTTTCGCTTCCTGCCAGTGACCAGCCACCAATTGCACGCCTATTGGCAGTCCGCGTTCATCCTGACCATAGGGGAGTGAGAGTGCCGGCAGGCCACTCAAATTGAAAGGCGCCGTGAAGCGCGTCATCTTGGGGGCATAGGCCGCTGAATCCAGGCCCTCGATTTGCGCAGCCGTGGTTGCCGTAGTCGGGAGAAGCAACAGGTCAAACTCGCGGAAGAATAGTTCAAAATAGCGTCGAACCTCGCTCTGGGTGCGGCGGGCCAGTACGTAATCGGTTGAGGTCGTGGCGCGCCCGCGCTCCAGTCGCTGACGCACATCTTCCCCGAACCATTCCGGGTGCTGCGCCAGGCGTTCACGATGCACCGCAGCCGCATCCGTGATCACCATCAGCCCGTTCGCCTGAGCCGCGGCAAGAAGCGGAGTCACCTCTTTTTCGATCACCTGCGCTCCCAGGGCTTCCAGGCGCGCCGCCGCCGAGCGCACCTGCTCCAGCACGATCGCGTCGCTGGCCTCAATATATTCCCCGACTGCGAGCCCGACGCGCCAGCCCGTCACCCCAGCCTCCAGCATGGGCAGAGGCTCCTCCAGCGGCACATCCTGGGAGGCCGGGTCTTGCGCATCATAGCCAGCCAGAATCTGATACAGCAGGGCTGCATCGGCGACGGTACGCGTCAAAACGCCCACGTGATCCAGGTTCCAGGAGAGGGGCAGGACGCCGCGCGTGCTGATGCGCCCAAAGGTGGGCTTCAACCCCACCACCCCACAAAGAGAGGCCGGAATGCGCACGGAGCCCCCGGTATCCGTGCCCAGGGCTGCCGGCACCAACCCTGCCGCCACCGCCGCCGCGCTTCCACTGGAAGAGCCACCCGTGATGCGCTGCGGATCGTGAGGATTACGCGCCGGGCCATGGTGCGGATTGATGCCCGTGATGCCCAGCGCAATTTCGTGGGTATGCGTTTTCCCCAGGATGACCGCGCCCGCCTGCTTCAGCCGACGCACCACCTCCGCATCCTGTAGCGCCGGCCGCTCCCCAAAGAATCGCGGGGAACCAGCCGTCGTTGGCAGGCCAGCCACATCCATCAGGTCTTTGATCGCCAGCGGGGCGCCGGCCAGGGGTGTCTCAGGCGAAGGGAACGTAGAGGGTGGTTCAGCGAAGCACAAAAACGCGTTCAAGCGCGGGTTTTCGGCCTCCGCCCGCGCCCGAAAGGCGGCAAACAATTCGGCCGCTGTATATTCGCCACGGCGCACAGCCTGAATCGCATCCTGCAGCGTCACTGGGAGCATAAGCAATCACCTCCGGAGAAAGATGGGGAAATTGTACCGCGAATTAGGGCGCAGACCGTGGAGGCGAAAGATGAACGGTAGCGGGTAGACAGTAGAGAGCTACGCCCGGCCTCAGTTCATCTTGAAGACCCTGGCGTAGACATCTGCGCCGTAGCTCGTCTCCAACGGTGCGCCTTCCCGAATCTTAAACGTGCGCCGCCGATCCGGCATTCGTTCTGCCCGCAGGAAAAGAACGTTTTGCGCCTGCTGTTGCCAGAGCTGATGGGCAAATTCGTAAAGGTGCGTGACGTAGAAAATTTTGATGCCGGCCTCCAATAGCGCGCTCACTACCTCTCTGGCAATCTCGGAGCCCTCGCGCTCATTGGTGCTGGAAAAGGACTCGTTGAGCAAGAGAAGACTGCCCGGCTTCAAGTGGTCAATGAGCAGGCTCATGCGCTTGAGTTCCTCTTCAAATTTGCCGGATTCGAGCTTCTTATCCTCCTCGCGCGCGAAATGCGTAAACACACCCGCCGCCAGACCGGCTGAAAAGGAGGTAGCAGGGACGAACATGCCGGCTTGCATCATCAACTGGGCCAGGCCAACGCTGCGCAGGAAGGTCGTTTTCCCTCCCTGATTCGGCCCGGTGATGACGATCAGCGTTTTCCCATCGGCGGCGAGATCGTTCTCCACCACCTTACGCTTCATGGTGAGCGCCAGCGAGGGATCATAAAGGCCCATCGAGGAAAAACGAGGCTCCCCCGGCGGCGCAATCTGGGGAAAGGTGAGCGACTCGCCGAGCTGGGTAAGCTGTTCATACAAGTTGAGACAGCCCAGGTAAAATGAGAGCTCCCAGCGCAGCACATGGAAGAAGCTCTCAATATGGGCAGCAGCCTGGGCGGCAGCATTTGCCACCCGCGCCAGCCCTCGATTGCGCAATTCCTCCAGCACGCGAGCGCCGTGATCGTCGCGAGGATGAAGAGAGAACGTATAGACGGGTGAACGCTCGCTCAAGAGGCGCTTGATCCAGCCCTCCGGCTCATTCGGTTTGCACAACATGTACCCCGTGCCCTCATTCCCTCTGCCCAGCCGGGCGCGGAGCAGCACGCCTTTGGGGAAGCGCAATGCCTGGACGTGCTTTTCAACTGTATCGAGGTAAGCATCATCCAGCTCCTGCTGGATCATCGAGAAAAAGCGTCGAAAGCCAGGGGAAGCGAAGGTTGCCGCATGTTCGTCTGCGAGCTTGCGTAGCTTTCTCAAAAGTTCCAGCGAAACCTCCAGCATGTGCTGGGCGCCGCTCAGGATAGAGCCGGGGCCAGCATGTCGCGGCGAGATCCACAACCATTCTTTGCGCTTCCGCTCCAGGAATTCGAGGGGAATGTTATACAACGATTGCACCACCTCCGGATAAGCCAGGCAATCCTTCAAAATTTCCTGACGATAGAGGATGACCTGCGGCTGATCAGAACCGAGGAAGAGCACACGACGGCTGACATCCAGCAGGAATGCATCCCCTTTTGACATGGCCGAGAAAAGCACATCCAGTCCCAGGTCCTGAGTGAGATCGGCCGCCTGAGGCGGTAATGGCTGAGAAGGATCAAAATCGCGATCCGGATACAGGAGAAAGACTTTCATGCGTGAATACGCTCCCTGATCTGAGCATAGGTCAGGCGATGCTTGTACGCCAGCGAACGGGCATAAGCCAGCCCATCCGCAGCTTTGCGCACAATCTGAAAAGTACGAATGGCCGGATCGTGCGGGTCCACCATCGCCACCATGCTGACAGTCTTCTCCCCCAACGAAGCCAGTTCATCCAGAAAAGTCACCCACACGCCGATCACATCCAGGTCGAGCAGACGGCGCATGATTTCCTTGCTCAGGAAAAGGGCATCCTGCAAGGTCGTCGAGAAAAATATCTCGTTCAGCACGAACAAACTGTTCGGGGTCGCCTGGGCCAGCATCTCGTGAATGCGCACCAGATCATCCTCCAGTTTGCTCCGCAAGCTACGCACGGTTTCCACCCGCTGGAAGTGCGTGAAAATCTGATCGGGCAGGAAAAGATGCGCCTCGCGTCCGGGGATGGGACAGCCCAGACTGGCCAGATAATGGAGCTGGGCGAACATGCGTGCGAAGGTGGTTTTACCGCCCTGGTTGGGGCCAGTGACGACCAGGATGCGCTCTCCCGGCTGGAGGGAAAAGTCATTCAGCACCACGCGCCGAGGCGCCTGCACGCGATGCGCCAGCACCAGATCAAATCCATCCCGTACCCACTCGGTTTTTTCTACGGTGCTTACCTGGGGATAGCAGAAGGGCAAACCTTCCTGCCTGAAGGGGGCGATAAAATCCAGATAAGCCAGATAAAACTGAATCTCGCGGTCAAAGGCCAGCAACGTTGCATCCAGGAAAGAAGGATATCGCGTGCAGAATTGCGTCAGAGCCTGGAAGGGTTCGGGATAGAGTTGAGCAACCGCCTGGAGGATTTGCGCCTCGATGTGGCTCATCCCTGAACTTTCCGGGAATTTGACCAGATAGCTATCCACATCTCCTTGCTGGAATCTCTCAAAGGTTTTCTCAATCTCGATGCTGTAATCTGTTTCCCCTTCGTAGCGTTTGACGCGAAATTTTCCAATTTCGATGATCACGCAGTATTCCAGCTCGCTCAAGGCACGCTTGACCTGCTGCGCCTCGGCGAAAAACGCCTGAAAGGCCTGCGAGGCGGCATACTCCTGCACCCAGGCGCGAAAAGCCAGAAGTCCGCGCGAGGCGAGTGGGAGCTGGGCAAGATCGCGGGCCAGCGTGGTTACAGCCTCCCCATATACCAGCGCCGCCTCCAGATACCAGCCCTTCTTGTGATCATCGAAATCTAGCTTCTCGATCAACCCCAGGTAGCGACGCACCGTGCTCATTCGCTCGGCAAACGCCTTGACACAGCGCATGGTAGCCTCATGCTCAAGGTCCTGCATCACCTCCTGCCGATAGCGCACCAGCTCCGCATCGCGCAACGGTGCCCAGAAAAAGGGCTTCAGGTTGTATTCCTGCCGCGAGGCAGTAATGGCCTCGATAAGCTGATCGAGATTCAGGTCCGAGAAGAAGGCGGGAGGTTGGGATGCAGGCTGCGAGACATCCTCTGGGAAAGGCAAAATACGTTGAAAGGTGTTCTGCATCTTCGATTCGGTGACTCCTTTCGACAAAAAAGCCTCCACGAAGGTCATCCTTCGCAGAGGCCATCAGCCAGCACGGCAGTTAAAGGCGAGCCTCATCGCCAACTGGATTCGATTTTAGCCCTGACAAGCGAAGACGTCAAGGAAACGGCCTGCAGGCAAGGCAAAACCCTCTATGCCTGTGGCGCAGGGATGGTTTCCGCTTTGGGGTTGCCTGGTTGGGAAAGGAAGAAAACGACGATGAAGTAGAGGAAATAGGCAAAAACTTCGGTTAGCGAGGGATTCCCATTGTAACCAAACAAAGCAGTCAGGAATTGTCCGAGCAATGATTTTTCATTGAGGATGTGGTTCATGTCCCACACATGTTCAATGATTGCCGGGATCCATCCCACTTCATTCAGTTCATGCACCGCATGTGCCACCAGGCCAGCCGCAAACAGGATCAGAAGCACCCCGGTCACCTGGAAGAAACGGCCCAAGTCAAGGCGGACAGTGGTGGCAAACAGCGACCAGCCCAACAAGATCGCCGTGCTCAATCCTAAAAAGGCGCCAACGATGGTCTGCGCAGCGTCGGAAGCGAACAACGTCGCGGTCAAGAAGAGCGCCAGCTCAACCCCTTCGCGCAAGACCGCTACAAACGCCACCAGAAACAATGCGCGTTTGCTACGAATATGCGCCGCCCGTTGAACGTCAGCCTCCAACCGACCTTTCAGCGTACGTCCTACCCGGCTCATCCAGAAAATCATCCATGTGAGCAGGATAGCGGCCAGGATCATGGTGAGGGCCTCGAAGATCGGTTCAGCCGCCCCCTCCAGGGAAAGCCCCAAAAGGTTGAGCAGGATCGCCGTGACCAGACTGATCCCGGCGGCGCTCAAGACACCCAACCATACGATCGGTTTGAGGTCTTCCCGACGTATCTGGCGCAGGGCGCCCAAAACAATCCCGACGATCAGCGCGGCTTCAATGCCTTCGCGTAAAGAGAGTAAATAGCTTGCCAGCATGTATATCTCCTTTTGAAAGGGCATGAGGATATGCCGTATTATACCCACACCCTTCCCAAAAAGCAAGATTTTTATCAATAAATTGATAGATATTCGTCACCTTTACCTGCCACAGGCGAGGGCGAGCCGGCGTTCCAGGGAAAGCCAAAGCCGAAATAGCGTGGGGAAGGCGCTCTCTTTGCAACGGGGCCTGCAAGGGGTAAAAGATCCCTCCTGAACAAAGAAGACAAAAGTTCAGTTATACTTACGCCATGCCTCTGCTCTCTGGACTGGGAATTGCTGCGCTACTTTCAGGGATACTCGCCGTCTTCCAGGATGGCAACGGGTGGCGAGGAGCCCTGGCTTTCTTTGTCGTGCTGGCGCCGGGCTGGCTGATCCTGGAGCATTTAAGCGCATCCGAAAAAAGCGCCCTGTTGCAACGACTGATCCTGGCTACCTTTTTGCTCCGCCTGGCATTGGGGCTGGGGCTATACCTTGGGCTTTCACTCTATGGCTACCCGAACGAGCAGGAACGCGCCGGCTACCTATTCACAGATGCCTACCGTCGCGATCAGCAGGCCTGGGAGCTGGCTCAAAGCAATCGCCCCCTGACAGATGCTTTTCAGCAACGCTTTTACGCCGATCAATATGGGGGACTGCTGGCACTCAGCGCGGCCCTCTACCGCTTTCTCTCCTCCGATGCCCATCGCCCGCTGCTGATCGTGGGACTGGGCGCATGGATAGGCGCCCTGGGAATCTACTTCTTCTGGAAAAGTGCACAAAAGCTACTTTCCCCGACCGCGGCCCGCAATGCAACCTGGCTCTTCGCCTTTTATCCGGAGATGCTGTTGCTCAGCGCATCGCAAATGCGCGAACCGTTCCTGATCACCTTTGGCACCATGCTACTCTTTGCCCTGCTTCAGTATCAGGAAAAAAAGCACATTTCTGCCAGGATACTCGCAGGATCGCTGGCCGGCTTGCTGCTGATCTCGCCCGGCACAGCCCTGGCCTTCGGGATAGCCCTAGGATTCTGGCTATGGTTGGAAAGCGGCAGATACCTTTCGCCTCGAGTATGGCTCATTGTAGGGCTGATGACCCTGTTGGGGATGCTCCTGTTCAGCCTGAGCGTGGCTGGCATTTCGGTTGAAAAGGGGCACGCTCTGGAAGTGTTGGGGGAATGGTCACGCCTGGCTGTGCGCTGGAGTGCCTATCAGTTAGAGCGTAGTTCTGGCTGGGTGCAGAAGCTATTCCGAGAGATGCCGCCGGCCTTTCAAATTCCCTTCATCATTGGCTATGGTTATCTGCAGCCGGTGCTGCCCGGCGCCTTCATCGAACCCAGTATCCCGATCCGCAAAGCGATCTCCATCCTGCGCGCTACCGCATGGTATGCGCTTCTGCCGCTGCTGATTTTTGCGTTTCGCGCCGTCTGGAAAGCACCCGCAACGGAACGAAAGCGCTGGCTGGCTTTCCTGGTGATTACCTGGGCATGGATGACAATTGCCTCTTTGCGCGGTGGCGGCGATCAATGGGATACGCCGCGCTACCGCCTTTTCTTTTTGACCTTTCAGGCCATGCTGGCCGCCTATGCCTGGGAAAGGCGCGATGTCTGGTGGCCACGCCTGCTATGGATCGAGGGATTTTCCCTGGCCGTTTTCTTCCAGTGGTATCTCAGCCGGTACTACCACATCGGCGGACGCCTGCCGTTCTTCACTATGATCGGGATCATCTTCGCCTTCGCCATCCTGATCATTTCAGGCAGCCTGCTCTGGGATCGAATGAGAAAAAAGGCAGGATGAGAAAGGGACGATGGACGGTAGACGGTGGACGATGGCAACGCGTCACCGAGTTTTATGGTAAACTTTAGACATCCCACACTTCCAGGAGTGTTTATGAGCAAATCCCGCGCCGATCAGATGGTAGAACGCTTGCGAGCCATGCAAATCGCTGCTCCGGACATCGAAGCCTCCGCGGTCGTCTCCGTGGATGGGCTGATCATGGCCTCTGCGTTACCCGCCGAAGTCGAAGAGGATCGCGTTTCGGCCATGTCAGCTGCCATGCTCAGCCTGGGTGAACGCATCGCCAGTGAACTCCGACGTGGCGGCCTGGAGCAGGTCTATATCAAAGGTGACAACGGGTTCATTGTATTGACCGCTGTCGGAGAAGAGGCTGTGCTGACAGCACTGGCCCGTCAGGAGGCCAAATTAGGACTGATTTTCCTGGAAATGCGACGGGCTGCAGAGGATTTGAGGAAGCTGGTGGGATGAACCAGACTTTCACCACAACGAGCGGATGGGGAGGGTTGTGCAGTGCACCCTCCCTTTTCGATTGCTCAAAGGAGAGTGACGATGACAAAATATCTCATTTTCACAGGAGGCGTCGTTTCCTCCGTCGGCAAAGGAGTGACCGCCGCAGCCACCGGCCTGCTCCTGAAAGAGCGCGGCCTGCGCGTCACCGCGCAGAAGTTAGACCCCTATATCAACGTGGACCCTGGCACCATGTCCCCCTATCAGCATGGGGAAGTCTTCGTCCTGGATGACGGCGCAGAAACGGACCTTGACCTGGGGCATTATGAACGCTTCATTGACATCCGCCTGACCCGCCTCTCCAACTTCACCAGTGGACAGGTCTATGCCGAGATCATCCAGAAAGAACGACGCGGAGACTTTCTGGGGGGCACGATTCAGGTCATTCCTCACATCACCAACGAGATCAAGCGTCGCATCCGCTTGCTGGCAAGGGAAAGCGGCGCCGAAGTGGTGATCGTCGAGGTCGGCGGAACGGTCGGCGATATTGAATCCCAGCCCTTCCTGGAGGCACTGCGACAGTTCCGCAACGAGGTTGGGCGCGAAAACATTTTCTTCGTCCATGTGACCTGGCTGCCCTATATCGGCGCCACCGGCGAATTGAAGACCAAACCCACGCAGCACTCCGTCGCCGCGCTCCGCTCCATCGGTATTTCGCCCAACATGATCATCGCCCGCTCCGATTATCCAATCGAAGATGGGATTCGCGAGAAAATCGCCCTGTTTTGCGATGTAGAAAAGCAAGCGGTTATCCCCATGGTAACAACAGATGTGCTTTACGAAGTGCCTTTGCTATTAGAGACGCATGGCGTAGGGGACTATCTGGTCAAGCGTCTGGGATTGAATGCGCCGCAGAAACCGGATTGGGGCGCCTGGCGCGAGCTTGTGAGGCGCGTGCGCCAACCCAAACCGATTCTTCCGATCGCGCTGGTTGGCAAATATGTGGAGCTACACGATGCCTACATGTCGGTGCGTGAGGCGCTGAAGCACGCCGCACTGGCCAACGATGTGGAAATTAAAATCCTCTGGGTGCACTCCGCAGAACTGGAAAAAGGGAAGGGCTGGGATCAGATTGAGCAGGCGCATGGCATCCTGGTGCCGGGAGGTTTTGGCTCAAGAGGCATTGAAGGCAAGATCATGGCAGCGCGCTATGCGCGGGAGCACAGAGTCCCATACCTGGGGCTATGCCTGGGAATGCAGCTCATGTGCATCGAATTTGCGCGCCACGTATTAGGCTGGGAAGAGGCGCATTCCACGGAATTCGAACGATCCACACCCTATCCAATCATTGACCTGATGCTTGAACAGCGCTCGATTACCGATCTGGGGGGAACAATGCGCCTGGGATTGTATCCATGCGTGATCCAGCCAGGGACAAAAGCAGCAGCCTGTTACCAGGCCTCCCAGGTCGAGGAGCGACATCGTCACCGCTTCGAGTTCAATAACACCTATCGCACCGCCTTTGAACAGGCCGGTATGGTCTTCTCTGGGCTTTCGCCAGATGGGAAACTGGTGGAAATCGCCGAAATTGTTGATCACCCTTTTATGCTCGGTTCGCAATTCCATCCTGAGTTCCTCTCGCGTCCCATGCATCCCCATCCCCTGTTCATAGGCTTCGTGCGCGCGGCGAAGGAACATGCCGGAATTTAAGGCAATCGTGTAGGGAGCGCTATCGGCATCGAAAGTACCGTGGTTTCCTTTTTGCAGTAAAATCACCGTCAGGAGTAAAACCGTGCGTCGCATTCCGTTTCTTTCCCTGCGCCTGTTGCTCTTAGGATTGGTCACGCTGGCCATCACCCTGTTGGGGCGCTGGGCCACCCTCCATCAGGCTTTTTCCTGTACGACCTGGCCACTATTGGTCTGTCACAGATGAAATTGAAATCACGCCACTTTGAAAACTACCCCATTAGTGGGAACCAAAAGCCTTTAAGAGCCTTTTTCACCCACATATGGGGGTATTTTGTACAGTGCGATTACACACTTTTACGCATGACAGACCACTAACCCCGTTTACGGGGAATGGGGTTTGGCTACCACAAGCCATGAAAAACCCTCCGTCTCCTGTCATTGCGAGCAAAGCGCATGTCCCGAGCGGAGCGTGGGGAAAGCAATCTCCTGGCCGATAGGGGGATTGCTTCGCCGCCTGTGGCGGCTCGCAATGTAACGGTAGAAAATTTTCTACCGCAACAAGAAAATTTTCTGCCGCAACAAAGATGGCAGTGGGGGTGGTTACTTTCGTTCTCGAATTTCCTGAACGAAAGATACACTACAGTGATGCCAATCCCTTGACAAATTCTCACTTCTGCATACAATATGCCCATGCTCGCCCAGCGCTTTTGCACGAATCTGAATAACCGCAACAATAATGATCGCCCGCTGTTGGCGTTGGGCGCGGGGCAGGCTGGTTAATTTTTGACTCCCTTCTCCTTTCGCAGGATCGCCCAACGCCAGGTTGGGCGATTTTGTTTTTTATCCCGTTCTATTGGAGCCTGCTATGTACAAAACGCATACCTGCGGTGAAGTCAACGTTTCCCATATTGGCCAATCGGTAACTCTGGCCGGATGGGTACACCGAATCCGCCACCACGGAGGAATGCTCTTCCTCGACCTGCGCGACCATTTCGGGCTGGTACAAATCGTCGCGGATGGCGCGCGCTCCCCGGCGGCCTTTCAGCAACTGGCAGAAGTGCGCCCCGAGTGGGTGATCCAGGTACAGGGACGGGTAGAGCGCCGTCCCCCCGGCACCGAGAACCCCTCGTTGCCAAGCGGTGAGATCGAGGTGCTGGCTGAGAGCGTCCGCGTCCTCAACCCCTCGCGCCCGCTTCCCTTTCCCCTCGAAGAGCGCAAGGGAAAAAGCATAGACGAAAGCCTGCGCCTGAAGTACCGCTATCTCGATCTGCGACGGGCGCGCCTGCAACGCAACCTGGAGCTTCGCCATCGGGTGGTGCTGTTCATCCGCAACTATCTCGCCGAGCGCGGCTTCCTGGAGATCGAAACTCCCATCCTGTTCAAGGCCACTCCTGAAGGCGCACGCGACTACCTCGTCCCCTCTCGCCTCTATCCCGGCCACTTCTACGCCCTCCCCCAATCTCCTCAACAGCTCAAGCAACTGCTGATGATCGCCGGCATCGAACGCTACTTTCAGATCGCCCGCTGTTTTCGCGATGAAGACCAGCGCGGCGACCGCCAGCCCGAATTCACCCAACTGGACCTGGAAATGGCCTTCGTCGAACGGGAGGACATCCTGAACACGGTCGAAGCCCTTTTCACCGAGCTAATCACCCGTCTCGCACCGCACAAGCGCCTCCTGACCGTCCCCTGGCCCCGCCTTTCATACCATGAGGCGTTGCTGCGTTATGGGAGCGACAAGCCGGATCTGCGCTTCGGGCTGGAACTCCAGGACCTCACCGAATGTTTCCGCGAAGCCGATTTCATCCCCTTCCGCGCCGCGTTACAATCAGGGGGAAGCGTGCGCTGTTTGCGCCTGCCGCCATCCAGCGGCTGGGGCCGTGCGCAGCAAAACACGGCTGAAAAGATGCTCCTCGAACAGGGCTATATCCCCCTGGTGCTCATCCGCACCGAAAGCGGCTGGTCTGGGAACAGCCTGGCACGGCGGATGAACGAGACCCTGCGCCAGCGGTTGCTGGAACACCTCCAGCCCCAGGTTGGAGAACTATGCCTGATTGTGGCTGGAGAAACCTTCGCCGTCAGCAAAGCGCTGGGCAATGTGCGCCTCTGGCTGCGCGACGCGCTGAAGCTGGCGCCGCCCGACGTGCTGGCCTTCGCCTGGGTGGTGGATTTCCCTATGTTCGAGTGGAACGCCGAAGAAGGACGCTGGGAAGCCGCCCACCATCCTTTTACTCGACCGCGCCCGGCCGATCCCGAACTGCTGGAACGCGCCCCTCAGGAATTGCTTTCCGAGGCCTACGACATGGTCTGTAACGGCTATGAGCTGGCCTCCGGCTCGATCCGCATTCATGAAAGCGATCTGCAGCGCCGTGTCTTTCGAGTGCTCGGCCTGAGCGAGGCGCAAATTCAGCAAAAATTTGGCCACCTGCTGGAAGCGCTGGACTTTGGCGCACCCCCTCATGGCGGGATCGCCCCTGGCATTGATCGCCTGGTGATGCTCCTGGCCGATGAGCCAAACATCCGTGAAGTGATCGCCTTCCCCAAAAATCAGGCCGCCCGCGACCTGATGGCCGATGCTCCCTCCCCGGTCGAAGAGCGGCAGCTTCGCGAACTTCATTTGAAAATTGAAAACTCTCAGGAGAAAAAGTGAAATATGTCTGATACTCATCATCCTCTGAACATCGAAACCGTGCACCATATTGCAAACCTGGTACAACTGGGATTAACCGACGAGGAGGCCGCCGCCTTCCTTCCCCAGTTAAACGCCATCCTGGAATACTTCGCCTTGCTCCAGGAAGTGGATACGGAATCTGTGCCCCCTGCCTTTTTGCTCCCTGGAGCGCGCAACGTGCTGCGCGAGGATAACCCAGAACCCGGAATGAGCCGGGAGGCCTTCCTGAGCAACATTCCAGCCTCCGAAGGGGAGTATGTAAGCGTGCCGCGGGTGCTGGAGGAAGCCTGAGGGATGCTATGGACCTCTATTCCCTGACCATCACGCAAGCCCACGAGCTATTACGTCAGCGTAAGATCAGCAGCCTGGAACTGACCCAGGCACTGTTAGAACGCATCCGAGAGGTGGACGGCCAGATCGGCGCTTACCTGACGGTCACCGAGGCCGTGGCCCTGGAGCAGGCGCGCCAGGCGGATGAACGATTGCGCCGTGGCGAGCGAGTCACCCCACTGACCGGCATCCCTTTCGGTGTGAAAGATTCCATTGTGACCGAGGGCATCCGCACCACTTGCGGCTCACGCATTCTGGAGCACTACGTGCCCCCGTATCAGGCCACTGCCGTACGTCGCCTGCTGGATGCGGGCGCAGTGCTGCTCGGCAAGCACAACCTGGACGAATTCAGCATGGGCTCCTCGACGGAGAACTCAGCCTTCTTCCCCACCCGCAATCCGTGGGATCTGAAGCGCGTTCCCGGCGGCTCCAGCGGTGGCTCGGCAGCGGCCGTAGCCGCGGGCGAATGCTTTTTTGCTCTGGGCGGAGATACAGGCGGATCGATCCGCCTGCCGGCCGCCTTCTGCAACGTGGTCGGCCTGAAGCCCACCTACGGGCGCGTCTCGCGCTATGGGTTGATCGCCCTGGCTTCCTCATTCGACACCATCGGCCCGCTAACGCGCACCGTTGAGGATGCGGCGCTGGTGCTGCAGGTGATCGCCGGGCAGGATGCCCATGATGCCACAAGCCTGGCGCAGCCCGTGCCGGATTACGCTGCACAGCTCCAGCGCCCGGTGAAAGGATTGCGCCTGGGGCTGCCGCGTGAGTACTTCGTTCCGGGCATGGAGGCGGGCGTCGAGGCGGCGCTACAGGAGGCCATCCGCCAGTTCGAGCGGCTGGGGATGGAGATCCGGGAGGTCTCACTTCCCCATACGCCCTATGCGTTGGCAGTCTATTATTTGATCCTGTTCGCCGAGGCGAGCGCGAACCTGGCGCGCTTCGACGGCGTGCGCTTCGGCAGCGCAGCGCAGCAGGCGCAAACCATCCCCGAGCTCTACCTGGAGACGCGCGGCAAGGGCTTCGGGGCCGAAGTCAAGCGGCGCATCATGCTTGGCGCATACACCCTCTCCGCCGGCTACTATGACGCCTATTACCTGAAGGCGCAGCGCGTGCGCACATTGCTGCGTCAGGATTTTGAGCGCGCCTTCGAGGTCTGCGACGTGCTGCTCACCCCTGTCAGCCCCGGTGTTGCTTTTCGCCTGGGAGAGAAAACCGCCGATCCACTCGCCATGTATCTTTCCGACGTGTACCTGGTGGCGACAAACCCGGCCGGCGTCCCGGCGCTGGCGCTCCCGTGCGGCTTTTCCGAGGGGCTGCCGGTCGGTATGCAGCTCATTGCCCGCCATGGGGAGGAGGCCTTGCTCTTCCAGGTGGGGCACGCATATCAACAGGTGACTGAATGGCACAAAATGCGCCCAGCGCTTGGGAGGTAGCAATGGAACAAAAATACGAGGCTGTGATCGGGCTGGAAATCCACGCTGAGCTGCAGACACGTTCCAAGATGTTCTGCGCCTGTCCGGCAGACTATGCCCACGCCGAATCGCCCAACACGCACATCTGCCCGATTTGCACCGGCCAGCCGGGGACATTGCCGGTCGTCAATCGGGCTGCGTTGGAGCAGGGTATTCAGGTGGCGCTGGCGCTCCATTGCACCATCCCACCCTTGAACATTTTTGCCCGCAAGAACTATTACTATCCCGATCTGCCAAAGGGCTATCAGATTTCGCAATACGAGATGCCGCTGGCGGTGAATGGTTGGGTGGAGGTGCCGGTCGGGAAGGAGGGGACGCTGCAGCGCATTCGCATCCGCCGCGTGCATCTGGAGGAGGACACGGCAAAGCTCTTTCACCAGGGGGATCGCTCCCTGATTGACTTCAACCGCGCCGGCGTGCCATTGTTAGAAATCGTCTCGGAGCCGGACATGCATTCCGTGGATGCTGTGCTGGCCTACGCCATGCACATCCGCAACGTGCTGCGCTACCTGGGGGTGAATTCCGGAGACATGCAAAAAGGGGTGCTGCGCTTTGAGGCGAATATCTCGGTGCGCCCGGCCGGCAGTCAGGAACTACGCACACGCACGGAGATCAAAAACCTGAACAGCTTCCGCGCCCTGACGCGCGCGACCGCCTACGAGATCCGCCGCCAGATCGCCATTTATGAGTCCGGGGGGCAGGTGCTTCAAGAGACGCTGGGATGGGATGAGGAGCATGAGGTGACGCTTTCGCAACGGAGCAAAGAGCACGCGCACGACTATCGCTATTTCCCTGAGCCGGATCTGCCTCCCTTGCAGATTGAGGCGGCCTGGGTAGAAGCATTACGAGCGGCGTTGCCCGAATTGCCGGAAGCGCGTCGGCAGCGTTTCATCGAGGCTTATGGCCTGCCCGTCGCCGAGGCGCGCATCCTGACGGCGGAGAAATCGCTGGCGGACTACTTTGAAGCGGTGCTCCCCCAAACGCAGGCATCGCCGCGCGAGGTCTCAAGCTGGATGATCGGCGAATTCCTGCGCCATCTCAACGAGCGTCAGATCGAGGTGGAGGCCGTCCCGTTCCCACCCCAGGCGCTGGCCGAATTACTCAACCTGGTTGCACAGCGCACGATCACCATGGCCACGGCGAAGGAGGTACTGCGCGAGATGTTCGAGAGCGGCGCCATGCCCCAGGCAATTGTCGAGGCGCGCGGCCTGGCGCAAATCGCAGACGAAGCGACGCTGATGCCTCTCATCGAGCGGGTGCTCCAGGAGAACCCCCAGGTCGTGGAATCGTATCTGAACGGCAAGGAAAGCGTCTTCCAGTGGCTGATGGGACAGGTAGCACGCGCCACGCGCGGCAAAGCTGATCCCCAACTCACACGGCAATTGCTCCAATCGCGCCTGGATGCGCTACGTCGTAGCAGATTGTGATAAAATCCATTTTCGATGCCTCTCCCTTATGAGCTAAGCCTGCAAGAGTGGGTTGACCTTTTCCAGTCCTGGGGTGAGCCAGCCTATCGCGCCCGCCAGGTCTGGCATGGGTTATATCAGCGCTTCTACCAGGCAGCCGGGGAATTCACCGACCTGCCGCTCACCCTGCGCCATCGCCTGGCGGAGCATTTTCGCTTTCCTCCGCTCATTCCCCTGGCCTCCCAGACCTCGCGAGACGGGCAGACGATCAAGACGCTGTTTCAACTGGAAGATGGGCAGGCGATTGAGGCCGTCCTGATGCGCTATGAGCGTCGCCGCACCCTGTGCATTTCCACCCAGGTCGGTTGCGCCATGGGCTGCGTCTTCTGCGCCACCGGGCAGATGGGCTTCCGCCGTCATCTGACCGCTGGAGAGATCGTCGCCCAGGTGATGTACTATGCCCGCCAGCTGGCAGATCAAGGGGAACGAGTGACGAATATCGTCATCATGGGGATGGGGGAGCCCTTTCATAACTACGAGAACACCATGCAGGCCATTGATCGCCTCAACGATCCGATGGGCTACCATTTTGGCGAACGGCGCATCACCCTTTCGACTGTCGGCCTGGTGCCGATGATCCGACGCTTCACCGCCGAACGACGCCAGGTAAATCTGGCGATCTCGCTTCACGCTGCGGATGACGCCCTGCGCTCCAGTTTGATGCCGGTCAACCGCAAATATTCGCTGGAGGAGGTGCTGCAGGCCTGTCGCGACTACGTGCGCGAGACCCATCGGCGCGTGACGTTTGAATGGGCGCTCATCCAGGGAATCAACGACACGCCAGAGCAGGCGCGTCGGCTGGCCTCGCTGCTGAAAGGATTGCTCTGTCATGTCAACCTGATCCCGCTCAACCCGACCCGCGGCTATTCAGGCAAAGCGACGACCGGGGAACGGGCGCGTGCCTTCCAGGCCATCCTGGAACAGGCCGGCATTCCCACCACAATCCGCCTGCGCCGCGGCATCGAGATCCAGGCCGGCTGCGGTCAGCTTGCCACACAGGAACGCCTCCAGAAGGAAAGAGCATGAGCACACCGCTGCCACACCTGGAACACACGTCGCGTGAATCACCGGGGGCGAGAAGATCGCCGAACGCCACATCTTTTGGCAAAAATCAGCTTCAGCCCGCCGATGAAGCGATCCACGGCTGGTACCGTTTTGTGCTCGGCTATCCCCCTCACCTGGTACGAGAATACCTGAAGGCGCTTGAAGCAGACCCGGAGCGTGATTGGGTTTTAGATCCATTCTGTGGAACAGCAACGACACCGGTCGAGGCACGTCTGCAAGGTTTTGCCACCCTGAGCACGGACGCCAACCCCATCGCCATTCTGGCAGCTCGCGTAAAACTATCCTGGGATGTAGACCTGGACGAAATACGCTTAAGGCTTGAAGAGGTGCTGGGCCTTGCCAGCGCATGTCTGAAACAGGTTGGACTATCACATCTTCCTGAGGCGAATGCACAACTGAGTTTCTTTGAGCCGGCATGGTCGAAGGATGAGGCACGGATTCCCCAGGCGGTAACGGCAGCGTTCAACCCGGAGGCTTTGTTCCCTGTGGAGGCGGCGCGCCTGATTCCAGCCGGTTTTATCAGCCCCAAGCCCCTTTTGCGCGTTCTGGCTCTGCTCTTTTCCATACGCAAAACTGTGGCTCAGGAGAAAATTCAGAATTTCTTTGCCCTGGCGCTTGCAAACGCGATCGTGAGCACAGCCGGGAATGTGGCTTTCGGCCCGGAAGTCTATCGTCTTCCCCCTCGGGAGGATGCAGATGTACTTGGCGCATTTGCAGAAATTGTACAGAGGATGATCAGCGATCTTCAATCGGTACTTGCCCGGCACGCTCCGCCGTTCCCTCCAGCGTATATCTTCCAGGATGACGCGCGTACGCTCTCTTCCCTGGACAATGCGCCGCCAGCAGGCATCGTCATCACTTCGCCTCCTTATCCCAACGAAAAAGACTACACTCGAAGCACGCGCCTGGAAACGGTGCTTTTAGGGTTGATCAAAAACAAGCAGGAATTACGGGCGCTTAAATCCATGCTCTTACGAAGTAACACCCGGAATGTCTTCGCAGGCGACAACGATGATGAATTTGTCAGAGATATTCCCTCAGTGATGCAGGTGGCCGAAGAAATAGAAAAAAAGCGTTTGGAACTTGGCAAGACTTCTGGCTTTGAGCGTCTTTATCATCGCGTGACGCGGTTATACTTTGGCGGAATGTACCGGCATTTTTCGAGTTTGCTGCCCAGGCTTCGCCCAGGTGCTCGCTGCGCTTATGTTGTCGGCGACCAGATGTCATATTTTCGCGTTCCGATCCGCACCGCGCGTTTACTGGCAGATGTGGCGATCAAAGCAGGTTATGAGGTAGAAGGGATCGAACTCTGGCGCACGCGCCGCGCCACGATGGCCGGTCAGGAACTGGAAGAAAACGTCCTTATCCTCAGACGCCCACTTCGGAGGTAGGTGTGTCAGAAATGGGTGATTACCTACCCACCGCCCTCTCTGGAGCATTTCTGAAGGTTTGCGCATCTCATCCATTGCCCTGAGGAGTGCAATGTCCCACTGGCTTGAACAACCTCTACATCCTGATTTTCCTCGAGTGACCCGCGAACGCTTTTTGTTTCTGCTGCTCCTCTTCCTGGCGCTGGTGACGCGCTTTTACGATCTGGAGACACGCGTCATGAGCCATGATGAAAGTCTGCACACCCATTTCTCATGGTTACTGTATCGCGGACAGGGGTATCAGCACAATCCCATGATGCACGGCCCGCTCCAGTTTCACCTGATCGCCCTCACCTACTTTCTGTTTGGGGTCAGCGATTTCACCGCCCGCATCCCCGCCGTGCTCTTCAACGTGGCGACCATTGGCCTGGTCTGGTACTGGCGACGCTACCTGGGACGGGTTGGGGCATTGCTGGCCGGCCTGATGTTGCTGATCTCGCCCTATTTTCTTTTCTACGGGCGATACGTGCGCAACGAGGCCTATGCCGGCTTCTCCGGCGTGCTGATGCTCTACCTGCTGCTGCGCTACCTGGAAAGCGGCGAACGTCGCTACCTGTACGGAGTCTCGGCGGCGCTGCTGATCCATTTTGCCGCCAAAGAAACCGCCTTCATCTACGCGGCACAGGCGTTGATCTTGCTGGCATTCGCCTTTATTGCCCGCATCACAGGGGTACGCTGGCCCTCTGAAAGGTCGTTCAACGGCTTCATCCTGACGCTGGCGCTGGCCATCCTGCTGCTCGGTATCGGGATCGGCGCGTTGCTCTCCAGAGGCGGCGGTATGCTCTCGGCGACCGAAACGCTGATGCCCGCCAATCCTCTGGCCACCCCTGGCGCACAGAACGGGATCAGCATTTCGCCCCTCGCCGCACTGCCGTTGCTGGCCGGCCTGCTCTCCCTGGGGCTGGCGATCTACCTCCTGGTGCGCGGCTACGGCTGGGAGCAATTGCGCCAGGAGCGTACTTTTTCCGCTGCCCTGCTGATCGGGACTCTCATCCTGCCCCTGCTGGTTCCCTTCCTGATCAAGCCTCTGGAGCCATTCGGGTTGAAAATTCCCGTGGATGTCGCTTCCGTACAGGGATTGACGCCACCCCAAATCGCGGCCATCCTGGGATTCCTGATCGTTGCCGTCGCTTTGAGCATCCTGTTAGGCTGGCTATGGGATTGGGAAACCTGGTGGCGCTGCGCAGTCATCTTCTGGTTGCCTTTCATCGTGCTTTTCACCACCATCTTCACCAACCCGGATGGCTTTTTCACCGGTGTCCTCGGCTCACTGGGCTACTGGCTGGAACAACAAGGAGTACAACGCGGTAGCCAGCCCTGGTACTACTACCTGCTGGTGCAGATTCCCATCTACGAGTTTCTGCCCTTCCTGGGAATGTTCCTGGCCATTTTCCTCGGCCTGCGCCTTCTGCGACGCTCCTCCCGCGAAGCCTCTGTCAGAGAAATGCCCACCGATCCTGCCGACTGGCTGGCGTTCCTTTCCGCCTCGCAAGAGGCCTCGCAGGTCTCGCCGGCTCAGGGCATCTTCGAGGCCATGGCAGCGGTTGAATCGAAGCGAATGTTCAGCGAAAGAGAGAGCGTTCTGCCATTCGGAGCGCCTTTCTTCCGCGCTGTCTTCTACTGGCTCACGGGCTGGTCGGTGTTGAGCATCATCGCCTTCAGCCTGGCCGGAGAGCGTATGCCCTGGCTGACCTATCACCTGACCTGGCCGATGATCCTGCTCAGCGGTTGGGGCCTGGGCTATCTGATCGAGTCCACGGACTGGGAAGCGATACGGCGCGCTCGACCGTGGCTGCTGCTGGGGTTGAGCTTCGTCTTCGTCAGTTCGGGGAGCATGGCGCTCGCCCGCGCCACTGGCCCGATCCCACCCTTCCAGGGTAAGGAGCTGGCGCAGCTTCAGGCTACCAACGCCTTCCTGCTCCCCTTCCTGGTCGCCATCGGCAGCGGAATCGCCATCTGGCGCATAGCCCGGTTCTGGAAGATCGAACATCTCTGGCGGCTGGTGATCCTGAGCTTTTATGCTCTGCTGGCTGTTCTGACCGCCCGCGCCGCGTTCCGCGCCGCCTACATCAACTACGATAATGCAACCGAGTTCCTGGTTTACGCTCATTCGGCGACCGGAGTCAAAGAGGTCATGCGCCAGATCGAGGAAATTTCGCGGCGCACCACCGGCGGCCTGAATATCGCCCTCGCATACGATGCCAGCGCGCCGGATACTGGCGTTTCATGGCCCTTCGTCTGGTACCTGCGAGATTACACCAACCAGCAATCCTTTGACGTGCCCACGCGCACCCTGCGCGAGCGCGTGGCCGTGATCGTGGATCAGAAGAACTTTGACAAGATTGAGACCGCTCTCGGCGACGGCTACTACCGCTTCGACTACATCCGCATGTGGTGGCCGATGCAGGATTACTTTGGTCTGGTCGGGAAGCGCGACCCGAAGGTTGCCTTCGACGAAAACTATCCCTGTCGCGGCCTGCTCTATCCGCTGCGCTGGCTCAAAAGCTACGATTTCTCGCGCCTGTGCAACGCCCTGCTCAATCCGCAGATCCGCGCCGGCATCTTCCAGATATGGCTGAACCGCGATTACACCCTCTACGCTCAGGCAACCGGTCATTCCGATCTGACGCTCACCACCTGGGAGCCTTCGGACCGGATGCGGCTCTACCTGCGTAAGGATGTGGTGGCCCAGACATGGAATTACGGGGTGGGCGCGCAGGTCAGCCAGTCACAAGGCGATCCCTACGAGAAAGTTTTCACCAAGCAGGCCGCCGACCTTATCCTGAGCGCAGCGACCAATCCCAACCTGAACCTGCTCGCGCCGCGCGCCATCGCCTTCGCGCCTGATGGCACGTTCTACGTCACAGATACCGGTACGCACATGGTTTATCACCTGGATACACAGGGCGCGATCTTGCATCAGTGGGGAGGCTATAGCGCCATCAGTCCAGGAAGTGGAACAACGCCGCCAGAGGGTCTGTTCAACGAACCCTGGGGGATTGCCGTCGGCCCCGATGGATCCGTCTATGTCAGCGATACCTGGAACGGGCGCATTCAGAAGTTCACGCCAGAGGGCCGGTTTGTGACCGCCTGGGGCGCGTTCGGGATGGGCGCCACGCCCTTCGAGCTTTACGGGCCGCGCGGCCTGGCGACGGATGCCCAGGGTCGGGTGTTCGTGGCCGATACCGGCAACAAGCGCATTCTGGTCTTCGATGCGAACGGCAACTACCTGACGCAATTCGGTGGATGGGGCGCTGCGCCCGGCCAGTTCGATGAGCCGGTAGGGGTGACCGTTGACGCCCAGGGGCTGGTCTATGTCAGCGACACCTGGAATCAGCGCGTGCAAGTCTTTGCGCCAGATGCCAGCGGCCTGAGCTTCACGCCGTTACGCGAGTGGGATGTACATGGCTGGGAGAGCCAGTCGCTGGAGAATAAGCCGTTTATTGCCGTCAACCGTCAGGGGCATGTGTTTGTCTCTGTTCCCGACCTCTCGCGCATCCTGGAATTCGATGCCCAGGGGCAACCCGTGCGCGCCTGGGGGGAATATGGTGTCCAGCCGGATCAGTTCGGTCTTCCTTCCGGGTTGACAATAGACCCGCAAGGTTATCTGTGGGTGTGCGATACGTTGAATCGTCGCATCATGCGATTCCAAATTCCGTAGAGGTGTTTATGAAACTTCACGAATACCAGTCCAAACAGATTTTCGCTCGCTATGGGATCCCGATCCCGCGCGGACGTATTGCCGAGACGGCTGCAGCAGCCCGTCAGATCGCTGAAGAGCTGGGCGGACGCGCCGTTATCAAGGCCCAGGTTCTGGTCGGCGGGCGCGGCAAGGCCGGGGGCGTGCGGCTGGCCAGAGATGCACAGGAAGCCGAGCAACTCGCCACTCAAATTCTGAGCATGGAGATCAAAGGGTTGCCGGTGCGCAAGGTGCTGGTAGATGAAGCGGCCAGTATTGAGCAGGAAATCTACCTGGGGATCACCAACGACCGGGCGGCGCGCAAGCCGGTCATCATGGCCTCGGCTGCGGGCGGCGTCGAGATCGAAGAGGTCGCCCGCCAGACGCCGGAAAAGATCATCAAAGTCCACGTGGATCCGCTCCTGGGATTGCGAGAATACCAGGCGCGCGACATCGCCGTCTTCCTCGATTTGCCGCGTGAATACTGGCGCTCGTTCATCGCCATCACCCAGGGGCTATGGCGCGCCTATGTGGAAAATGACGCCACGCTCGCCGAGATCAACCCCCTGGTCATCACGCGCGATCAACGCCTGCTGGCGCTGGATGGGAAGATGATCATAGATGATAACGCCCTCTTCCGCCATCCCGATCTGGCTGAGATGCGCGATGTGGACGAAGACGCACCAGCCGAAGTGGAAGCACGCAAGTATGGACTTTCGTACATCAAGCTGGATGGTTCCATTGGTTGCATGGTCAACGGTGCCGGGCTGGCCATGGCCACCATGGACATCATCAAGTATTTTGGGGGGGAGCCGGCCAACTTCCTGGACGTGGGGGGCGGCGCCAGCGCAGAGAAGGTGGCCGCCGCTCTGCGCATCATCCTGAGCGATCCGAACGTCAAAGCGGTGCTTTTCAACATTTTCGGAGGCATCACACGCGGGGATGTGGTCGCCCGCGGCATCCTGACCGCTCTGGAGGAAGTGAAACCGCGCGTCCCCATGGTGATCCGGCTGGTCGGCACAAACGCCGAGGAAGGGCGTCAAATGCTGGCCCAGGCGAACATGATCACCGCTGAAACCTTAGCCGAAGCAGCCCAAAAGGCCGTCGCCGCGGCCAAAGCCATGTAGGGAGGAATTCACCATGAGCATTCTTGTAGATAAAAACACACGCCTGCTGGTCCAGGGTATCACTGGCAATGAAGGGTTGTTCCACACGACGCAAATGGTCGCTTATGGGACTCAGGTGGTGGCCGGTGTGACGCCCGGAAAGGGTGGAGAATGGGTTCTGGATAAAATCCCGGTCTTCGACTCCGTCAAAATGGCCGTGGAGGCGACCGGCGCCAACACCAGCATCATCTTCGTCCCGGCGCGCTTTGCCCCGGATGCGATCTTTGAGGCCGCGGATGCCGGCATCCCTTTGATCGTCTGCATCACCGAGGGCATTCCGGTCCAGGATATGATGCGGGTGCGGCATTACCTGGATCAAAAGAAGGTGCGCCTGATCGGGCCAAACTGCCCCGGCCTGCTCACGCCCGGCGAGGCCAAAGTAGGGATCATCCCCGGCAATATCGCCATACCGGGGAACGTGGGCATTGTCTCGCGCTCGGGTACGCTGACCTATGAAGTGCTGTATGCGCTCAAGCTACGCGGCATCGGCGCTTCGACCTGTGTCGGCATCGGCGGCGATCCGATCAACGGCACCAGCTTTACCGACGTGTTAGAAATGTTCGAGCGTGATCCCCAAACGGAGAAGGTAGTGCTGATCGGAGAGATCGGAGGCACGGATGAGGAGCGAGCTGCTGAATTCATCGCTGCGCGCATGACCAAGCCGGTGGTCGCCTTCATCGCCGGCCAGACGGCGCCGCCCGGCAAACGGATGGGGCACGCCGGAGCGATTATCGAGGGCGGGGCCGGCACCGCCGCCGACAAGATCCGCGCCTTGCAAGCCGTCGGCGTGCGCGTGGCGCGCCATCCGGAAGAGATTGCGGAGATCGTCGCGAACCTGTAGCGGTAGAAAATCTTCTACCGCAAAGACCAGAGAGACAGGCACGTGGCCTGTCTCTTCTTTTCATCAGGTGGCATCAGAAAAAATTGCAGATAAGGATTCAGCCGCACGCGGAGCGAGGGAAGCGAATGGAGCAGTCGCTGAAGGCGCAGGTCAGGCGGGCGCTTTATGCTGGTTTTCGCATCTGCTCGATCTCGTTCACGATCTGGTCTAACGTCTTGCTGCCAAACAAAACTTCCCGCTCTTTGGTGTAATCACCAAAACCAATCGTAAACTGCTTCAGAAAACGAACTGTATTGATGACACCTAACTCCTGATAGAGCAGGTGAATTGCTTGCTGGTTGATCTCTGCCAATGGCTTCACTTCGGTAATCATTTCTCAATCTCCTGTATCAAATCAAGCGGTGAAACAACCTTCACTTGTAAATCTCGGACGAATGGATAAAGGATTTTGCTCGGTCTCATAGACCAATGCTTCTGATGAAATCAGATCAATCTGCCCAGCATCGCACAGAGAGAATGCCAAGAACGGTTTCCGCTTCTAATGCGACACGAACCTAATTAGGCGTGTCAAGCGGACGTTGAATAGCGCACACATCGAGATAGACTTTTGTCATGCTGATATTTTAGCACGTTCTCTGCCTGATAGCGAGCCCAGGGGGTATGTAGGCAATGTATCTTTCCTTCAGGAAATTTGAACTCCTCTACCCTCCCCATCCTTGTTGCGGTAGAAAATTTTCTACCGTTACATTGCGAGCTGCGGCAGGCGGCGAAGCAATCCCCCTATCGGCCAGGAGATTGCTTCGCTTCGCTCGCAATGACAGGGGTCAGAGAGTTCTTCATTGCTTGCAGTTACGAACAAAAGCAACTCCCTACCCGTTATCCATCCCTTCCGCAGCAGAGAATTTTTTGCTACCGTTGCGCCTGCTCCCAGATTTGAGTGGTAAATGCATCTTCTACCGCCACTCCGGCAGGCAAAGCCTGATACCTGACCAGCATCTCGGCCAGAGCCTTCCATTGCTCGAGCGATTGCCAGCCAAACCCTTTTTCACTTTGCGCATCTTTTAGCTCGGTTTCAAGCATGTAGCGCATATGATCGGGATCGGTTTCAGGGCCGGCATACTGGAGCACGATCTGCACTGCTTCTTGCGGGTGATCCTGGGCCCAGCGAATGCCCTGGAGCGCCGCCCGCAGGAAACGCACCAGCACTTCCGGATGCTCTTTGAGGTATTGTTCACTGGCGACATACGTCAGGCCCAGAGTGGGCACGCCATAATCGGCAGCATCCCAGAGCACGATCTCATACCCCCATTTGCGCAGCAGATAAGGCTCATTCGACTTGAAGAGGGGGTAAACATCTACCTGCCCCTCGGTCAGTACGCGTGGGTCGAATCCAACGTTGACCAGGTTGACCTTGTTGACATCGGCGCCGGCAGCAGCGAGCAGGGCATACAGATCAGGGGGAGGTGTGCCTTTATAGCCGACTTTTTTGCCCTCCCAATCTTTGGGAGACTGAATGCCGGAACTCTTGAGAGCAGCAAAGGCCTGCTGCCCGCGCTGGCCAATCAGCGCAATCGAAACAACGGGCAGACCCGGATCGGCGCGACGCTGCAAAATGGTGGCAGCATCCATCGTCGTCACCTGCACTTTGCCGGCCACCAGTAACTGCACATGCTCCCCCCGCCCCGCCGAATGTTCAATGGTCACATCCAGCCCCTCCTGGGCAAAAAAGCCCTGCGCCTTCGCCACGTAGGCCCCGACAAACGGTAAATTCGCCTGAGGCTTGTAACCGGCCATGAAGGTGATCGGGATCGGGGTACCCGGCGCGGGGGTGGAAGTGGCGGCATTCGCCACAGGGGAGGGAGCAGCCGCGGTTTCAGCCGGCGGCTCGGGCGTCTTTGAAGGCGCAGTCGGAGCCGCGCAGGCTCCAAGCACCAGCAAGCCAGGCAAAAGAAGCCGTAAGAAAAGTCTCCACATCGTCATCTCCTTGAAAAAATTTTCTTTGTGATCAAGCTCATCGCCAGCGGAGAAGGCGCTGTTCGATGGCCACGATCAGCAGATAGGCAATCATGCCGCAGGCGGAAAGGATAAAAATGGCGGCGAACATCGCAGGCAGGTTCAGGTTGGCATAGGCCAGCCACATAATGCGCCCCAGCCCGCCAGAGGCGCCCGACCATTCCGCCACGACCGCGCCAATAAGGGAGAGCGGCGCAACCACGCGCAACGCAGCAAAGAGATAGGGCAGGGCCAGATATAGCTTGAGATGGCGCAAGACCTGCCAGCGAGTGGCGCGGTGAACGTACATCAGGTCTATCAGCTCGCGCTCGGCGCTTTGAAAGCCGACCAGCACGTTGACCAGGGTAGGGAAAAAGGTGAGCAGGGCGGTGATGATCACTTTGGGCAACATGCCAAAGCCAAACCAGATGGTAAGCAGGGGGGCAATCGCCGCCAGGGGAGTGGATTTGATCAGGATCGCCAGGCTCATCATGCCTCGCTCCAGCCGCGGCGCCAGGTTGAGGAGGATCGCCAGCCCCATCCCGAACATCGCTCCCAGGAGCAGACCCGCAAAGGCCTCTAAGAGGGTGACGCCGCTGGCCTGGAGGTAGTAAAGCGGCTGGCGGGCAAGGGTCCAGAGCACACGGCTTGGCGCAGGGAGCAGATAGACCGGGGTGCCGGTGAGATGGACGGAGGCCTCCCAAAGCAGGAGCGCCGCCAGGATCAGGAGAACAGCCAGCAGGTTTGAGGCGCGATCGGGAGGCGTTTTTTCGATCATAGCCCCTGCCAGCCGTGGAGCGTTTCGGGGAGGATGCGAAAGGGGCGCACATCGCCCGCCGGGAGGATGCCGCCAGGCCCCAAATAACGACGGCGCAGGCGATCCAGCAGCCCATTCAGCCCCTGCGGAATCTCTGCGGACGAAACGGGATGCGCCTGGCCGCGCACAAGCACGCGGCGCAGGGGCGGCCACGGCTCATCAATGCTCAGGGAGAGGCGGGGATTCTGCTGCAGATATTCCGCCCAGAGTGAGCCAGGCCAGGCCACCACGTAAAAGCCCTTTCCATCCCATTCGTGCCAGACGGGGACAACGTGCGGTGTTCCATCCGGGCGCACGCAGGCCAGACGAGCAACCCAGGGGGCCTGAAGGAAGGCATGGACCTCTTCGGGGGTAAGAGCACGCCCGTTCAACGGGGAGGCAAGGAAGGCAATCTGCCAGGGAGCATAATGAGTGGCGCCCAGACGATAGGAAAGTCGCGCCGCCGCCTCGCGCAGACGTGCGAGAAGGGAAGCTAACGCACGTTCTTCCCAGCGGAAAAGGGGCGCGCTCAGGAGCAAGGCCGCCTGTGGCGTGGTACCATCGGCGCAGATGGGAAAAGCAATCTCCAGGACGCCTTCTGACTCGACCCGGGCATATCCCTGCTCCCGGATCGCAGGTGCCGCCTGGGGCGAAAGAACCTGTGCGGCGGCACTTTCGGGAGAAAAACGATAATGGGGCGGGAAGACGCTATGCAGGCGGTTGGGTGGTTCGAGTTGGGCCACCAGGATCGCGCCCTGCTCCAGGGGCAAAGCCAGGCCCAGGGTCTCAGAAATGGCCAGCGAGGTCGCCTCCTGATAGAAAGCGATCTGGAGTTCGGAGGTCAAATGTCCGCGGCCGCGCCAGGCTAACAGTCGCGGCCCGGCCAGATAGCGTCCACGGCCGCCCTGAGCGACATAGCCCAGTTCCTTCAGATGACGCAGCAAGGCGAACAGGGTGCTGCGAGAAATGCCCAGCGAGAGCAGCTCGTTCAGGGTCACGCCTTGCGGCCGCTCTAACAACACTTCCAGCAGACCCAGCAGACGCTCAACAGGAGGAAGATCGTTGGTTGTGGACATGTTTCGAGACGACAGCGCGCGAGGAGTGATGCGGGAACAGTTGAAAGTCTCTGTATATGGACGATAGTTTATTATTCTGGATTTTACTGCAGGAATGCGGGGGAGTCAAGGAGGGACGGCGGACCGCAGACCGCGGACGGCGGGATAGACCGCAGACCGCGGACGGCGGACGGCGAAATGGGCGGTGGACGGTGGTAGGGCAGGCTTTTGAGGCTGGCGGGGCAAACCGTCAACGAATAGGGAACGAATAAACGAATGTGGACGGCGAACCGCGGACGGCAGGATAGACCGCAGACCACGGACGGCGGACGGCGAAATGGACGGTGGACGGTAGACCGTGGACGGTGGTATGACTGGCTTTTGAGGCTGGCGGGAGATGACCGTCAACGAATAGGGAACGAATAAACGAATGTGGACCGCAGACCACAGACCGCGGACGGCAGGATAGACCACCAACCTCGGACCGCAGACAGCGAAATGGACGGTGGACGGTAGACCGTGGACGGTGGTATGACTGGCTTTTGAGGCTGGCGGGGCAAACCGTCAACGAATAGGGAACGAATAAACGAATGTGGACGGCGGACCGCAGACCGCGGACGGCAGACGACGAAATGGACCGTGGACGGTGGTATGACTGGCTTTTGAGGCTGGCGGGGGATGACCGTCAACGAATAGGGAACGAATAAACGAATGTGGACGGCGAACCACGGGCGGCACAGCACGGCTTTCCAGCACGTCGGGAAAGAAGAACCTTCGTGCCTTCGTGACTTAGTGGTTTATTTTTATTTAACCATAAAGACACCAAGACACCAGGAGAAGTAACTTTATAGTGTTTTTAGTTAAACAGGATGCGAAATGAAGATCACATCATGACCGGCTTCCCGGCCTGCGGGGGGAAGGCCGTCGCCGAAGGGGAGCGTGCATTCGTTGATTCGTTAAAAATTCGTTGACGGTATGCCTTCGTGATACATGAACGAATATGGACGGCAGGATAGACCGCAGACCGCGGACGGCGGACGGCAAAAATGGACGATGGACGGTGGAAAGAGACTGCGGACGGCGGAGCGCCCACTTTCCAACCCACCAGCAAATTTACCGTGCTATAATCGGCATAAATCTCCACTGGCAGGAAGGAAACAATGCAAAAGGCCTCCAGAATCAACGAAATCTATCAACTCGTGGACCCCGAAGAGCCGATCAGCCGCGCTGACCCGCGCTACGTAGACCTCTCCCCGGTGCGCGGTGATGAAGACTTCGCCCGGCACATCCTGCGCCGCGTGCGCAACAGCCGTCCGGGCCAATACCACTGTCATCTGGTCACCGGCCATCGCGGCTGCGGAAAGTCCACGGAATTGCTCAGCCTCAAAGCCGCGCTGGAGAGGGAGCGCTTTCTGGTGGCCTATGTGGATGCCCACGAAACCCTCGACATCGCCGATGTCGAATACCTGGATGTCCTGATCGCCGTGATCACGGGCTGGACGGAACTGGCGCGAGAACATGAATTGCCGGTCAGTCAGAAACTGGTCAAAGACATCGAAGACTGGTTTGCCGAAACGGAACTGATAAAGCTCCATAGCGAAGAAGGCAAGATGAGCGCAGCGGGGGGTGCTGAACTCAAGGCGGAAATTCCATTCCTCGCCAGGCTGTTCATGAATGTGCGCTCCCAACTGCGCAGCGGAGACCTTGTGCGAAAAGAAGTGCGCCAGAAAATCGAGCGCCGCCTGAGCGATTTCCTGGACCGTACCAACCTCCTGCTGGATCAAATCGGCGTCCTGGCACGCCAGCGTAGCTATGCCGGGCTGGTGACCATCGTGGACAACCTGGAAAAGATTCCTCTCAAGCTCCTGGATGCGCAGAGCGGCCTGACCAACCATGCGGCCATCTTCGTCGAACATGCCGAAGCGCTCAAAGCCCTGCACTCGCACCTCATTTATACCGTTCCTGTCACTCTGCTCAACGATCGCAACCTGGGCATGGCCTATCCCGACCTGGACATGCTGCCCATGGTCAAAATTATCACCCCCGACGGATCGCCTTACCCACCGGGGATAGAGCTACTCGAACAAGTCATCCGTCAGCGCGTGGATGTCGAAGCAGTCTTCAGCGATCCCAATGCCCTGAAAGAGCTGATCCGTATGAGCGGCGGCGTGCTGCGCGACCTGTTCCGCCTGATCCTGTTCGCCACCGACTACGCGCCGGAAGGTGGCAAGATCGAAGCCGGGCATATTCAGCGCGCCATCCGCAAGTTGATCCGCGAATATGATTTGCTTATCCATGAAGAAGACCTTGAACTGCTCAAAAAGATCCTCCATGATCCTCATCCGCCAGCCAGCAATCGCCTCGCCCGTCTGATGTACAACCGGCTGGTGCTTCCCTATCAAAACCTGGAACGCTGGGTTGCTGTACATCCGGCCGCCCGTGAATCACCTACCTTCCAGAAGGCTGACCTGGAAACATCGTGATCGCCACCGCTCCGCCCTCCCTGGAATATCCTGCGGTAGAAGATGCCCTGGAACTGGGCGCCCTGCAAAAAGCGCTGCAGCGCGCCAGGAAAGGGTTGTTCATCGCCGTCGTGGATCAACCGGTGCTGCGCGAGGCTATTCGCCTGTGGTTGAGCCGCGCCCTCGACCGCCCGCTCCATGTTCAGGTGCTGGCGCGCGATCGCTCGCTGTTAGAGCAAATTCGCGAAGCGGATCAAACGGCACAACCCGAAGCCATCCTGTGGCTGGAGGGGCTGGAGCATGTTTCGCTGGCGGAGATTGAAGCCCTCAACCGTCAACGAGCTGGCCTGAGCAATCTGCGCCATCCCCTTCTGCTATGGACCCCCACCTTTCGCCTTCAAGAATTGATGGAGTGTGCACCGGATTTCTTCGACTGGCACAGTGGATTTTACGAGTTCAAACCGGCCCGCACCTTCGCTCCCGAACAGGTCTTGCGCTGGATGGAGCGTCAGACCCCTCCCGTCCTCTTCCAGGAAGAACGCCTGCGACGAATTTCTTTGCTGGAAACGTTGCGCGCCGAATACACTAAGGTGGAAGAAACACTCCCCGCGCTGGCGACGATCCTCCTCCAGCTTGGCCGCCTCTACGCAGAGGGAGGCTTCGACCTCGACCTTGCTCTCGAGCGCTACCAGGAGGCGCTTGCCTGTTACGAACGTCTGGACGACCTCCGGGGCAAAGCCGCCACGCTGCACCAAATGGCCAGCGTGCTGGTCACCCGCGGCGACCTGGACGGGGCGATGCGCCTCTACCAGCAGTCGCTCGAACTGGAGGAACGCCTGGGCGACCTGCAGGGCAAAGCCGCCACGCTGGCAATGATGGCCCAGATTTACGTCACCCGCGGCGACCTGGACGGGGCGATGCGCCTCTACCAGCAGTCGCTCGAAACCTTTGAACGCCTGGGCGACCTGCAGGGCAAAGCCACCACGCTGCACAACATGGGTTATATTGCTTTCACCCGCGGCGACCTGGACGGGGCGATGCGCCTCTACCAGCAGTCGCTCGAAACCTTTGAACGCCTGGGCGACCTGCAGGGCAAAGCCACCACGCTGCACAACATGGGT
>Ga0081479_109966_pt1 | contig 35571 bp, 34 predicted proteins | sample MamHotmetagenome_FD_70984 | JGI IMG/M metagenome (GOLD analysis project Ga0081479, IMG submission 70984) | Hot spring cone microbial streamer communities from Mammoth Hot Spring (Liberty Cap Streamers), Yellowstone National Park, USA - T=72 v2... | ecosystem: Environmental > Aquatic > Thermal...
AAAGAGTGAGGCATTTTCTCCAGCACTTCTACCAACACAGCCTTGTTTCGCAAAAGAGATGTACCTCAACAGGCACTCCCAACTTAGTTAAAGGTGTTTCAGGTAGAAGGCAGGAGAAGCAATCTTTCTTTAGGGATAAGAGTATTTCCACTCTCTCCCAAGGAGGGAAAAGCTTTCTCTTGCCTTCTCTCAGGAAGCAACATGTTATTGGTTTTAATATGACTTACAGAGAGATAGATTATATGTCTATCCTCTATACAGTCTAAACATATTATACAAGGAGGTGAAATAATATGTTCTATCCTTATGGTGGATTTTGTGGACCCAAATGGCATAAAAGAGGCTTCTTCAGAGGTTATGGCTACGGACCTTACTTTGCAGACAAAGACCATCTTGAATTTGCAAAGAAGGAACTTGAAAACAGATTAGACTATGTTAACAAAGAACTTGCTGTCCATCCAGATGATCCTGAACTTACTTTTGAGAAACGTGAGATTGAGAACAGGATTGATTACATTAACAAGTTGCTTTCAAAGGTGTAGCGTAAAAGATGCCCCAGTCTTAAAAAGGGCTGGGGCGAAAATTTAAAAATTTTTAAGGAGGTAAAAAGTGAGAATTTGTTTTACAAGCGACGAGAACAAAGGACTTGAAAGTACAATGAGTTATCATTTTGGGCATTGCCCTTACTATGTAATTGTAGAGGTTGAAGGTAGGGTTGTTAAAAATGTAGAATCTATTCCAAACCCACTTGCAGACGAACACAACGCAGGTGATTTGCCAGCCTTTATGAAGGAAAAAGGTGTAGATGTAATTATAACAGGCGGTATGGGACCAAAGGCACAGGCTTTCTTCAAGGATTACGGTATTACTCCTGTTATCGGTGCATATGGAAAGGTAAAGGATGTTTTAGAGGAATACCTGCAGGGAAGTGTTACTTATGCGGAGAAAGAAAAGGCAAATGTAGAAAGTGAGTCTTGTTGTGGTGAAGATGAAACCGAAAGCGACGAGGGTCTTGATAAAGAAGTTGACAGGATGAAGAAAGATATAACTGCCCTTCGAAAGGAAATTGCCGATTTGAAGTCACTATTGATAGAGATAAGTAAGAGGATAAAGCAAGGGATGATTTATGAACACTAATATTATCGAGGGAATTTTTCTTCTTGTGCTTGTGCTTGCCCTCTATATTGTTTACTTTTTTAGAGGAGACAGGAAAAAGTTAGTAGATGCTTCAAAGAAAAGCAGAAAGATGTTTATTCAAAATTCTGTGAGGCTTTTTTGCAATATTTGTGATAATTGCAATTCTTGAAAAATTCCTCTCTCCCCAATCAGTTTCGCAATTCCTATTAAAATTCAAGGGCTTTACAGGAATAATCGTTGGTGCACTTACCGGCTCTATTATGATGGGACCTGCAGCAACAAGTTATCCGATTGGGCAATATTTGCTATCTCATAATGCAAGTTACTCGCTTGTTTCAGCTTTCCTTTTTATCTGGGTGGGTATTGGAGTTGTTGCTCTTCCTCTTGAGTTTAAATTTCTTGGAAAGAAGTTTACGCTCCTCAGGAACTCTTCACATTTATTGCTGCAATTCTTATTGCGCTGCTTATGGGGGTAATCTTATGAAGAATATACTTAAAGACTGGGCAATAGAGATAGTAATCCTTCTAATCGCAATAGTACTTGCGATTTTTAATCCATCAAAGGTAGGTTCTGCGCTTCTTTCTGCGACAAAAACTTATTTAAATCTCCTTATCGTAATAATTGCGGTTGCTTTGCTTTCTTCATTTATATCGGCAACAATTCCAAAGCAAACCATAGGCAAGATTATAGGAAAACAGAGTGGATTAAAAGGGATGTTGATTGGGGCTATTTTTTTGGAACATTGATGGTTGGTCCTGCATATATGTTTTATCCATTCTTTAAGGAGTTGAGAGACAAAGGGGCAGGTGCAAACATAATTGCAACAACGATCGGTGCATGGGCAATAAAAGCACCCTGGATTCCTTTTGCAATTACAGTGCTTGGATGGAAGTTTACCCTTCTTTTTAATGGGCTAATTTTTGTTTTTGCAATTCTCTCCGGCTTCTTTGTCGGAGCATTCTTTAAGGAATAATTGAAGGTAACTATGGAAAACAAAAAAAATAGAAATTGGCTTTGAGAAAAAAATTTTTAATTAAAATTTCACTCAGGAGGTGAAGAAATGAATAACGAGAATTACGCTGAAATTGCAAAGGCGATTTCGGAGCCAATTGGGCTTACAAAGCATTTAGTTGCAGTAAAGTTATTTGACGATCCTAAACAGGTCCCTGAAGGTTTACCAAGACCTGAAAGTAAGATTTATTATTGCGGAGCAGTTGGGAAGGTAATGAGCGAAGGAAAAACACTCCTTTTACTTGCAGAAGACCACGGGTGCGATAGGGGCGCTTATATGCTTGGTGTAAAAGAGCCACCCGAAACTGTTGTAAATGGTGAGATGTATGCAAAGTCGCATATGGTAGAGACTGCAAGGGCTGGTAAAAGGCTTATTGACCAGGCGCCAAAGATCCCCCGTAGGAAAGACTGCTGCAATTTTGCTTACTCCGCTTGAAGAAGCAACATTTGATCCCGATGTAGTGCTTGTTGCTGCAAATCCTCACCAATCATTGGTGATCCTCAACGCAACAAATTACAAAAACGGCTTAGAGATACCTCTCAGGTTCCAAATCCTCACTTCTTTCTGTGCTTATGCGACAGTAGTGCCATTCAAGTACGGGAAGCCTGAAGCAACTATACCACAGGAACAGGCAAGGATGCGCTCTCAGTTTACGAATGAGGAAATGCTTATAGGAATTCCTGGAGAGTTGCTTGAGAGCGTTGCTCAGATTCTTTCCGGGCTTTGCTGCGTGCCAAAACCAGCAGTGTAAAAATATTTAAAGAAAAAACTTTTGTGGAGGAGGTTTTTAAAAAATGAATGCTTATATTGGGTATATCTATTTAGCTACAGCGGCGGTGCTGGTGTTTATTTCTTATATTAAAGATAAGAACAAGACTAGAAAAGCCCTAATAACAACTGGCAAAGTAGCGCTGAATGTCTTGCCTGTATTGTTTTTTATCTTTATTTTGATGGGAATAATTCAAATTTTTGTTACAAAAGACCTGGTGGCTAGGTGGCTTGGAGCAAGTAGTGGTATATGGGGCATACTCATTGGCGAGATTGTTGGTGCTGTTGCTTTGATTGAGCCTGCAGCTGTCTTTCCCTTCTCTGGGGCACTTATAGCAAAGGGTGCATCGTATGCAGTTATATATGCATTTGCCTCAACTGCAGTGCTTATTGGGATTGCGACACTTCCTGCTGAAATTGCTTTTATGGGCAAGAAATTCACTATAGTGAGAAATATTTTGTCATTTGTTATGATATTTCTCATAGCGCTATTATGGCGATTCATAATGTAGGAGGAGATCTATTATGAAAAAACTTATAAAAGATGCAATAATGTATATAGTGCTTGGTTTGGTGATCTGGGGACTTGTAGCGGTATTCTCAGTGCAAAAAAGTATACAAGTTGCAACTGTTGCTTATAAGGCTTTTGCTAATGCGTTCTGGATCATAATTTCTGTATTCTTTTTCATTGGGTTAATTCAGGCATGGGTAACACCTGAGCAAATGTCTAGATATTTGGGAAAAACTGCTGGCTTAAAAAGGTATGCTTTTGCCTCAACCGTGCCAATATTTCTTGGAGGGTCTCTCTTTACAATGTTTCCGCTTACAAAGTCACTCAAAGAGAAGGGAGCTTCTAATGGGGCAATTCTTGCATTTTTGACTGCATGGAGTGGAAAGGCACCACTTATGCCACTCGAAGCGCAATTCTTAGGATGGAAGTTCACAATTATAAGGACTCTTCTTATCATTCCCACCGCTATCGTTATTGGCATATTAGGTGAAATAATACTGGATAAATGGGAAGGAGTCCCGGTCAAAGTTGACCTTGAGAAAATGGCTGAAGATGAAATACTCGTAGCAGAAAGCGTTGTAGAGGAATTAGACAAAGAATATAATCTCGTTAACATGCAATCTGAGAAACTTGTATCTGAAGCGAAGTACCGTGTTGAGTTTACTATCGTTGGTGATATTCTTGAGAAAAATATCCCAGTAAAACTTGCAGAACTTGCCTCTCAGTACGATTATGACCTTGTAAAATTTGAGGTTTTAGCTCCTCAGCTTAACTTTAGTAGTGATGGTAAAAGATTTCCTTCAAAGGCTAAGTTCATCCTTGTAACTAAATCAAAAGAGAATGTTTCAGAACATTTAGACAAGATACGGAATCTTTTGAATGAGAATGATATTAAAATTGTTTCTGAAAAAGAATTTTAGATTTTGCTTGTCAGGCAATAAGACTGCTCAAGTTTCTTCTAACATTGAGATTGCAACTTTAGTGTCCAATTTGTTGGTCTTCCCTCCTGTAATTTTGGAGGAAGGCCAACAAGTGTTAGAGGATCTTTGGTGATTGCTATAGTTCTGTTGTTTTTGGTGCTTGCTTACCTAATGGGCTCTTTATCTAAACTACTCGTCTCTTGAGATAGGAGAAAAAATAGGGTTTTTAATGATGCTCTATTTTGCGCATGTTGAAAGTGACTATACTTTCAAGGCTTATGTTTTTCTTTCTACGACAGTGGTCGTTATAAGAAGGTTTGACAGAGTAACTTACTTCATAAGAAAATTTCTTGCAAAATTAAAGCCTGCCTGAATGACTCAACACATTTATCGTTAGTTTTTAATAAATACTGTCAGATGTCTTAATTTAAAATGTCTATTCGATACTCTGAACTTTTCTGAAGGATACTATAATATATATGATTGAAAAATTATTTAAAAAGAAAGGAGTATAAGATGAAATTCGAAAAACTTTTTTCACCAATCAAAATCGGTAATCTAACGTCAAGGAACAGAATCATATTCCCCCCAGTGTCTACAAATCTTGCATCTACTACAGGGGAAGTAACGGATGACTTTATCTATCATTATGGAAGACGTGCAAGAGGTGGGGCAGGCATAGTGACTGTTGAAAACGCATGCATTGAGTATCCTGTAACGATGGAAGGAAGGACTCAACCGAGACTTGATAAGGAAGAATATATAGCAGGTTTAAGCAGACTAACCGAGGAGATCCACAAGTATGGAGCCCTTGCTTTTATTGAACTTACTAATCAGGGACTTTTTGGTGTCCATTTACCTGTTTATGCACTATCGGATGTGCCATTGAGAACTGATGGTGTCCATCCTCATGTGCTTTCAATAGATGAAATTGAATCTGTTGCAGAAAAGTTTGCTCGTGCTGCACTTGTTGCAAGGAAATCTGGTTTTGATGGTGTTGAAATAGAGGCAGCGCATGGTCTTTTGGTAGAGCAATTCTATTCACCACTAACCAATACAAGAACTGATGAATTTGGCGGGTCACTTGAAAACAGAACAAGATTTGCAAAATTAGTAATTGATAAAATAAAAGAGTTGTGCGGGAAAGACTTTCCTGTATCTGCAAGATTGGGAGTTATAGAGTTCATTAATGGTGGTATAAAACCGGAAGACGAAGGTTATCTTATAGCAAAAAAGTTTGAAGAATACGGGTATGTTTTTTTGCATGCAGATGTTGGATTGGGTGATAAAGAGAAAAGATTAGAGCCAATGGGTTATCCGCAGGCGTGGCGTGCCGAATTTGCAAAGGTTTTAAAAGATAAAGGTGTAAAAGTGCCTGTTGTTGCAGTTGGTGTGATACGAGAGCCAGATGTAGCAGAAAAATTGATAGAGAATGGTGTTTCGGATTTTGTTGCGCTTGGAAGGACTCTCATTGCTGACCCTGATTGGCCTATCAAGGCAATGTATGGGCAGGAAGATTCTATAAGAAAATGTATTGGATGTTCAGAGTGCATTATGTCAAGACATGTCCTTGGAACGGCAATAAGATGCGGTATAAATCCAAATGTAGGGAAAAGCGAGTCATATGAGAAACTTATTCCTGCATTACAAAGTAAGAAAGTTGTAGTTGTCGGGGCTGGGCCTGCAGGATTGGAGGCTTCGAGAATCCTTGCACTAAGAGGGCATAAGGTTGTCCTTTTTGATAAAGAGGATAAAATTGGTGGGGCATTGAATCTTGCGGCAATTCCTCCAAACAAAGAAAAGATAAAATGGCTTGTTGATTTTTATAAAAGCGAAGTCGAAAGACTAAAGATAGATGTAAGGCTCGGCGTAAAAGTTGACAAGGAATTGATTATGAGTGAATCCCCTGATGCTGTAGTCCTTGCGATTGGTTCTGACCCACTAATCCCTAAAGTTCCTGGAATTGATGCACCAAATGTTTTCCTGTATAAGGATGTGTTAACAAAAGAAAAAATTTCAGGGAAGAATGTTGTAGTTGGTGGGGGAGGGCTCATAGGGTGTGAAACTACATTGTATCTTGCAAAGAATGGTAATAAAGTCACAATAGTTGAAATGCTGGATGATGTAGCAATCGGGATGGAAACATTAAGCAAAAAGTTCCTCCTAAGAGAACTTAGAGAAAATAATGTTGAAATTTTGACTAAATCTAAGATTATGGCACTATCCGAAAACGGCGTTAAGTACGAGAGATCAGGGAATGTTGAAGAAATTAATTTTGATGTCTTTGTAATTGCCTTTGGAGGAAAGCCTGCATCTTTTGAACCACTTGATGTGCCTAATTATAGAGTTGGCGATGCGGTGAAAGTATCAAAGATAGTTGAGGCAGTAAGAGATGGATATGCAATAGGAGTGAGTTTGTGATATTCAAAGGAGGTGGAGGGAGTTATGATTGACGAGGAGTGCGTTAGAGAACTTTTTTCCCACCCTATAACAATTGAGGGTCTTGAGGCTTGTGTTCACGAAATTTTGAAGAAGGTTGAGTTAGTTGAAAAAGGAAGGAAGATTGTTCTCACCTATAAAGGGAGAAAAGTAGGGCATTTGATCGAAAGGGTTCCTCTTGATTCCCTGAAGGTCTCAAAGTACTGGGAGGGACCTTTTGGTATAAAAACAGAACTTTCTTATAATGGACACTTTGCTGGGGTGCTTATGATCGAAAAATGAATTACAAAAAATCTGATGCATTAGTTCCTGTTAGTATTGGACTTACTCAGGGTCTTGCAACGGTATTTTTTACGGTTGTTGCTACACGTTTAGGGGCAAATCCATTTTTGATTGGCATTATTTCAAGCAGCCCATATCTTGGAAATCTCTTTGCACCGCTTTGGTCTTCTCTTACAGAAAAGATTAAGATTAATAAGGAATTAGCAATCGCAATCTTTCTTGGATTTATCGTAATTTTACTTCTTGCGTTTACCAGAACTCCACTTATTTTTACAATCCTTGTTGCAATTTACTTTATATTATTTGGAGCCTGGGATGTACTTTACCCTGCTCTTATTGATATTCTCTATTCAGAACTTGCTGTAAAAATTATTGCTCGTTTTGATGAACTTCGTATCATATCTTATACTCTTATTGTTGCTCTTTCTGGTTTTATTATGGACTTTTGGGGGCACAGGAATACATTCTTTATGGGAGCAGCCGCTCTTGTAGTAGCAGGCATTTTTATATTGAGAAGCGAACCTAAAGGTGAGGAAGAAGATTTAGAAAAAACGAATATAATTACGATAATAAGAGAGACCCGGACATTTTAAAACTTGTTTCTATTTTTATGATTGCAGGGACTGGTATGCTTATGATGTTGCCTGCAATTCCTATATTGGAAGTAAATGTGCTTAAGTTGTCTGATGCAAAAATAGGTGTTCTATTTGCAGTAAATAGTTTCGCCTATATACTCGGTATGGAGATGTGGTCAAGGTATGTTAAAAGCGTTCCGCGTCTTTATGTTACATTTACAATTGGGCTTATTTCTATTATAACTATGGCTTTAATTTATGCATTTATTCCGAACTATCTTATGTTAATCATTGCGAACATTTTCTGTGGTATAGGTGGATCTTCAATATCATTCTTCTGGCAAACTTTCTCTATAAGCAACCCGGATTATCGCACAGAAGATCTTTCTTCTCTCCATCTTTTTACATGCGGTGTTCGTGGTATATACGCCCCACTTATTGGCTCTCTTATAATAACTGCTTATGGTGTTAAGGCTAACTTTATCTCCTCGGTTGTGCTTATTCTATTTGCGTTGATAGTTTTCCTAATTACAGATAGAAACATATTTGAAGATTAAAATTAAATGTTCCCTCATTGAAGATTAATCATTCCTTTAAACTTAAATGCGTTTTTGCCTGCTTTGCCTAAGAAGCAGTTATTGAAAAATCCTGCCTTGATTTTGTAGGGAATGCTCTCCATTGCACTTTTAAAAGCAATAAGTTCTTCATCTGAATAAAAATAATCGTATCGTGTTTTTTCGTCTGCCTCGTACCAGTTTTTGTTTCTCCCGTGAAATCTTGCGTATAGTATTTCTTGTTTCCTTTCTTTTAGTATTTGCACCCAATGAGAAAATCTTGGAAGATGGGGAAGCTCTGGCAAATCAGGGAGAACAAAGTTGAAGTCGTAATTTGACCTTGCAAAATTGTTCCAGGAGTCGTGCCTAATCTCTATGTAGAGAAGGTCTGAATATGCAAACGCCTCCTTTAATCTGTATAGATAAGATATGTTTTCATCTGTTTTCTTAAAAGAATAAGGGAACTGTGCAAGAAACGCAAGCAATTTTCCATCCTCTAAGAAGACCTTTGAAACCCCAAGGAACCTATACAAATCATCAAGCCTTTGCTCGTGTGTAATTGAACCGTGGACTTTTACAGCAAACTTAAATCCCTCGGGTGCCTTGTTAGAAAGCCTTTGAAGAGATTTGACTCCTGGGATCGCATAGAAAGTAGAATTAAGCTCCACAGAATTAAATCCATAGTTCTTTATATAGTAGTCGAAAAGTTTAGTTTTTCTTATTCCCTCGGGATAAAAAGTGCCAATCCAGTCATCAAATTGAAAACCACTCGTCCCTATATACCACAAAACGCTTTCGTCCAAATGCAAGCCTCCAATAAATATTACTCCATAAATTTTTAAATGCAAATTTTCAAGTTTTAGGGTATTTCTTTTTCAAAATACACGTACCTTCCATCGTATGAAAGGACAAATTTTCTTACCTCTACTCCTTGTAAGAGGGCATTATAAAAATTCTTTTCGAATTCTTTATCGATCTCCCCGTTTGGTTTGAACTCGTAAGCATTTCTGAATATAAGGATGAAGACAATGGGCTTAAAGCCAAAGTTGATTGATTGCGCAAGTTCAAGCATATGTCGAGTGCCTCGTTTTGTCGGTGCATCGGGAAAGAGTGCAACGCCGTTTTTAACAAGAACACAACCCTTAACCTCAATGAGATATTTTTCTTTATCTTCAACCATAAAGTCAAATCGGCTATTCTCAAATTTAACTTCTCTTTTAATCTGCAAGTACGAACCTCTGAATTTTACAACCCCCCTTCTTATAAGTGCTTCAGCAATGTCGTTATGGTATCTTGAATTTATAAGTACGATTTCTTTATCAACTTTTGCGCCAACAATCTCGTAGCCTGTCTTCCTAAGAGGATTTTCAAAAACCTTAAGTAATACTGTTCTTCCTTTTTCAAGGATTCCTTCAAGCCGTCCAGGGTCGTGAATATGCGCAAGGGCATTATTTCCTTCAATCGATACTGTTGCAAGGAACTTATTTTGCCTTTCAATAAAAGTTGCTTCTAAGTCTGTCTTTATTTCAAATATGGGTGTTTTCACTTTTTGGACCTGAAGAAAATAGAAAGTGGGCCTGTTTTAAAAATTTTCTCGAAGAGTCCAATTTTATGGATTTTCGTATCTGTATCGAATTTTGCTAATTCCTCAAGAGTTAACCTCTTAGGAGGAGGTGGCACTTTTTCAGGATATCCAAATGCAATTACGGAAACTATGCGAGTTTTGTCTTCCAGGTTTAGAAGTTCCTTTAGCAATTTTTCTCTAAAGGCACCAATAAAGCAAGACCCGATTCCAAGAGAATGCGCTTCAAGCATCATATTTTCAGCACACATTCCGCAGTCTAAATCTACAAACCTGTGCGATGCACTTGTGTAAATAACTATAAGTAAAGGCGCAGTTGAAACAAATGTATTAAGAGGTCCATAGGAACAGAGTTCCCCAACTTTCTTTATGTTTTCACTTTTTTCTATTACAAAGAATCTCCAGGGCTGGTTGTTCTCTGCGGATGGTGCAAATCTTCCTGCCTCAAGAATTTTCTCAATACTTTCTCTGTCTATTTTGTTTTTCTTGAATTGTCTTATGCTTCTTCTCTCTTTTATTAAGTTTAGTACATCACTCATATTTAATTTTACTATGAAAACAAATCTTCTGAGAAATACCTTTCCCCTCTATCGGGTGCAATGGTCAAAACCCTCTTAAAACCGTATTTTTCTTTTATAATTCTTGAAGCAAGCACATTTGCTCCAGTTGAAGGGCCACCCAAGATACTTTCCTTTAATGCAAGTTCCTTTGCAAATGCTCTTGCCTCAGCACTCTTAATTGTAAATATGTCATCAATCAGGCTTAAGTCAAGGACTTCTGGCTTAAAACCTGCGCCAATCCCCTCTATTGAATGTGTTCCTTTCAAACCTTTTGTAAGGTATGGTGATTCCTCTGGCTCAATGCCAAAAATCTTCACACCTTTTATTGCTTTTTTAAGTGTCCTTCCGATGCCTGTGATTGTGCCTCCTGTTCCAATCCCCAAAACCACTGCATCAATTTCAAAATTCATATCTTTTAAAATCTCATATGCAGTTGTAAGTTCATGCGCTTTTGGATTTGAAGGGTTTCCAAATTGATTTAACATAAGTTTTGCTTCTTTTCTTTCAATAATTCTTTTTGCTTCTTCTATTGCGCCACTCATTCCAAAGGCTTTATCCGTCAAAACAACTCTTGCTCCGAAACTTCTCATAAGCGTAAGCCTTTCCTTACTTAAATTATCAGGCATTGTGAGTATGACTTTTATATTAAAAAATTTTCCAAGGGCGCTTAATGCTATACCTGTATTTCCGGATGTTGGCTCAACAATTGAATCTCCTTCCTTTAAGGTTCCCTCCGCTATTGCGTCTTTTAGCATAAAGTATGCTATTCTATCCTTTACGCTTCCGAATGGGTTAAGGTATTCAAGTTTGACAAAAATACCCGGGTTGTTTTTAAGCTCTATAATAGGGGTATTACCAATTCTATGCAACATTTTCATTTGAAACTCCTTTCACGATTTTTGCTTTGACGCCTACGACAGTTGAGTAAGAGGGTATGTCCTCCAGGACAACGCTATTTGCACCAATTTTTACATAATCGCCGATTGTTATATTGCCAAGAATTGATGCGTGGTTTCCTATAAGGCAATTCCTTCCTATGGTAGGGTGTCTTTTCCCTTTTTCAATTCTTCTTGAGCCAAGAGTAACTCCATGGTATATAATAGTATATTTGCCTACATATGCCGTTTCACCAATCACAACGCCAAAGCCGTGGTCAATCATAATTGGGGATTCTATTTCAGCGCCTGGATGTATGTCCATATTGTATTTGAGTTTTGTTCGTATGTAGAGGATTTTTGCTAAAACTTTATGTCCGTTTTTGTAGAGTTCGTGATAAACTCGATAATTTAAAAGACCTTTGAAAGATGGGGTAAAGAAAATCTCAAATAGAGATTGAGAAGATGGGTCATTTTCCCTGTAAAACCTTAAATCCGTTAAAATTTCTCTGAGGAGTCTTCTTACATCCATAAACTCCTCCTAATTTTTCGCTATTCATTTTTAACCTCCTAAATAAAAGATTTTGCAAATTATAACATATTAGTAATAATTTCAAAATGCCTTATTTAATCTAAGTTTGTTTGAATTTTCCTCTTTCTTGCAAAAATGTTCTACTTATTGTATATTCAATTGAGGTTATTATGCTTATAGTTTCAAACATTCACTATTCGATTCAAGGAAGGCCAATCTTAAAGGATGTCTCTTTCGCCCTTGATAGAGACCGTAAATTCATTGTTGGAGAAAATGGCTCTGGGAAAACGACCCTTCTTGATATTATCGTGGGAGTAAAATCTCCTGACAAAGGCTCTGTAAAGTGTCCCAATTCTATAGGTTATGTGCCTCAAGAGATAAAGGCAATGGATAAAACAGGAATAGAAGTTATAGAAGAAGGTGTAGGCGTTGTAAAAGAGATTGAAAAAATGCTTGAGGAACTTGAAAGCATAGGAGACTTTGGCGAAGATTACTCGTTTCTTATGGAAGAATACGAGCGCCTTAACGGCTACTCATACAGAAGTGAAATTATGAGTTTGTTAAGCGATTTTGGCCTTGACGAAGCGACGGTTTCAAAACCACTTTCGATGATGAGTGGTGGTGAGAGGACAAAGTGCCTTATTATTAAGTCAATTCTTTCAAAACCGGAGTTGCTTATCCTTGACGAGCCAACAAACAACCTCGATATTGAGACCATAGAGATGCTTGAAAGATACCTTTTACAGTTCAAAGGTGGACTTCTTATCGTTTCGCACGACAAAACTTTCATAAATAAACTTGCAACACACATTCTCTACCTTGATAACGGTGTAATTAAGGAATACCCCGGAAATTATGATAAGTTTATTAGAATAAAGCAAATTAAAGACGAAGCCTTGAGAAAAGAGCGTGAATAACTCATCCTTTATCTTGAAAAGCAAAGGAAGTTTATTGAAAAATTTCGCTATGGCACACGCTCAAAGCAAGCACTTTCAAGAGAGAAGATGATTGAAAAAATTGAAGTGCCTGAAGAAGTAAAGGAAAAGACTGTAAAAATAAACATTGAAAGTGGAGATGTTGGATCTTTTAAGGTGCTTGAAGTGAAGAATGTTTCGAAATCGTATGACGGTAAGACAATCCTTAAAAATGTTAACTTAAATCTTGTGCGTAATGACCGTGTTGCAATAACAGGGAAAAATGGTGTTGGTAAAACGACACTTCTTAAGATAATTGTAGGGATTGAAAAACCAGACTCAGGTTATGTTTACATCGGTCCAAGTATTGAATTGCGCTATTTTCCACAGGATGAATTCGTTTTGAACTCAGAGGATGTACTCCTTGAGATAATGCTAAAGGAAGGGCTTGAGGTAAGCGAAGCACGAAGTTACCTTGCGGAATTTGGCTTTGAAAACGAAGAAGTACTTAAGAAAGTATCGGAATTAAGTGGTGGCGAAAAGCGAAGGCTTCTTATTGCAAAACTGAACCTTGTAAGTTCAAATTTTCTTGTTCTCGATGAGCCTACGAACCATCTTGACATTGAAACAACCGAGGCTTTAATTGAGGCGCTTAAAAATTACAAAGGGACAATCCTCCTTGTAAGCCACGACAGGTATTTGATAAAGAGTATTGCTCATAAGACATATACCCTTGAGGATGCAACTCTTTTAGATCACGAGAGCAAACCTAAAAGCGAAAAGAAATTAATTGATACTCAAAAGCAAAAAGAGGTAAACAAAATTAAGGCACGTATCCAGTACCTTGAAAAACTATTAAAGGATACGCCAAATAAGAAAAAAGAAGAGGAACTCAAAATCCTCAAAAAGAAGCTGGAGAGAATGAAGTAAGTCTCAAACTCGGAAATACATTTTGTACAAGAACAACAATTTGTTTTTTCACATAAATTCTTACGCCTAAACCTCTAAAAAAATATTGACAAATGGAAGAGATGTCCTAAAATTTTTTTAGGGAGGTGTTGATATGAGAAAGATAGTTATCTTTCTTTTAACTATTTTTCTTCTGTTTCAAGTAATTAATGTTTGTTTTGTAAAGGGGGAGGCTGGTGTTGTATCTAATTTTCAGTGTGATGAAAGACATTCTGGATTTTATCCGTATTCAATTCAAACAACAGGAGTGCCAAGATATAAGTTTTATGTAGGCGCTTCTATTGCAAGTTCATTAATTACAAACAATGGCTTAATCGTAGTTGCAAGTAAAAAGAACATCTACATTACAGATAAACAGGTTAGCAAAATTAAAATTTTCGAAAAAAGTGGGGAATTTTTGTCATCTATACCGCCATTTCAAATTGATGATTTGCTCATATTTTTAAGTGACCCGACAACTTTAAAATGCATTTCACTAAATGACTTTACCGAAAAGTGGAAGTTTGGAACAAATTCATATATAAATATGCCTTTGATTTACAAAGGAAGAATTTATTTTACAACACAAGATGGATATCTATATTCAATTGACACTTTTGGTGGATTCATATGGAAGGTGAAAACAGAAATATCAAGCACTTATCCACCTGCTATCTTTAATGACACCCTTTATGGTATGGGAACTTTTGGGCGACTTGAAGCCTACTACTTGAACGGGAAGCTTAAATGGTCAATTCCCCTTGCTAATAACTTTTTATCAACATCAAATGGTTCAATTGTAATAGGACCTACTGGTATCATATATGTCTCTATGAACTCAAAAGACAAAGGTATGCTTTTTGCAATTGATAGTAACGGTAAAATTATTAACACCTTTTCTCTTGGACAGGTTGTGATTTCGCCTTCTATTGATGAAAGCGGAAATATTTACATTGGTGATACCGATGGCAATCTTTATATTCTTGACAACTATTTAAACAAGATTAGGAGTTTTAATCTGGGAGGTGCTATAAAACACGAAATTGTGTTGTCCAAAGGCGGGACTGCTCTTGTGAATATTCTCGAGAAAAAAATTAATTGCAGTAGATAGCGAAGGGCATATAAAGTGGAGTTTTTCTTGTGACAAGTCGATTTTTACAAGCCCTGTAATAGACTCAGACTCTATCGTCTATTTAGTTGCAAACGATGGGTTCTTGTACGCTTTTAAAGACTTTACTTTGAAGGTGGAAACGGTTGGAAGCAGAACCGTAAAAGTGACCCCAAATAAGCCATTTTATGCTCCAAATGAGACAATCACTTTAACAGCAAGTCCAACAATGCCTTTTAGGTTTACATCTTGGGAGGGTGATGTTCCTTTTGATCATATAAAGGATAATCCACTGAGCATATCGATAACTAAGGATTTATTGATAAAAGCCCACTTTGCTATCGTCTTGCCAAACCTGAATTATACAATAACAACAGATTCAAATGGGTATGGAACAATATCTCCAGCATCAAAAGAGGTTATTGCAGGTGACTGTGTCTCTTTCTTAATTACACCAAATGAGTTTTATACGGTTAAAGATGTTCTTGTTGATGGAGTTTCTGCAATGCAAGATGTTTTAAAAACTGATGATGGCAAATTTGTTTATACCTTTTATAATGTTTCCTCAAATCATAAAATGTATGTTGATTTTGAAAAACTAAACTTTTCGATTTTTACAAAGGCAGGGGAAGGTGGAAAAATTCTTCCTTCAGGAATCATAACTCTTGAACCCCACGAATCTTTTTATTTTTATATCGTTCCTGATACAGGCTATAAAGTAAAGAGCGTGATAGTTGACGGACAATCATATGGTGAGGAGTACATTCATGGATTCGTTAATGTGGTAAGCAACCATACAATCGAAGCAGTGTTTGAAAAACTCAAATATGAAATAAAGGTAGAAGTTTTGGGCAATGGTCATGTTGAGCCAGGTGGTCCAGTTTTAGTAGAGTTCAACGATAACAAAAGTTTCAATTTCATTCCGGATGAAGGATTTGATGTTTCCGAGGTTTTTATTGACGGTATTAGCGTAGGTAAGATATATTCCTATACTTTTACTAAGGTAAATAATACCCACAATGTCAAAGTAATTTTTACAAAGAAAACTAAAGAGTACAAGATTGTCTTAAAAGTTGGTAGCCCTTCATTTACGGTAAATGGAGAACTCAAAACTCTTGATTCGCCTCCAATTATCAAAAATAATAGAACGCTTGCCCCTATTAGACCAATAATAGAAAGTATTGGGGGAAATATTTCCTGGGACGGGAGTGAAAGACGTGTCGATATAGAAATTCCAAATATGAAAAGAATCTCCCTCTGGATAGGTAAAAATAAGGCAAAGGTTTTTGATATCGCTGATAACAAAGAATTTGAAATTCAGATTGATTCAACAAATCCAAGCGTTGTTCCTGAAATTATAAATGGCAGAACAATGCCTCCGCTTCGTTTTATTTCAGAGAATTTAGGTGGAAATGTGAATTGGGACCCGAACACAAAAACAATAATAATCATATTTATATTTTAGAAAACCAGAATTAGCATATGCTAAAGTAGAAACTTATATTAATGCTAATTTAAAAGCACTTTTAAGCTTTAACTATCCTATGAATTTTCTTATCTGGGATGCACGGAGGATGAGTTCGTCTATATTGTAGTTCTTAAGATCAAGAATTGTTGAAACGATTGCTTTTGTGAGTTCTTTATGCTCTTCGTTAATTTCGTAATCTATTCCCAATTTTTCAAGCACTCTTAATACATTTTTCGGGAAGAAGGGCGTATCTGGGTTTGAAAATTGCATTGAATCCTTTAAATCAACTTCGAAGTTTTCGTAATACCTTTTTATATTTTCTATTTCATTATCGCTTAAACTTTCAAGCCCTAATATCTCTGGAGGGACACCTATAGAATAAAGGCTTCCTGTGAATGTTATTGCTCTTGGCAATTTAATTGATGCATTTTCTCTTGAGTATCCAAAAAGTCCAATATGGAGTTTTCTTTTTCTTCTTGAAGGAATATGATTTGCAACTTTGTTTATGACTGGTGCAAGGTTTTCAATATGGCTGAAGTAGACCTTTGTGTAGTTGTTGAAGAAGTCCACAACAAATTTTTCATCAGTTTCCTTTGGGTACGCAGGAACAATACTTTTTATTTGTTCTATTGCAAATCTCACATCAGAAACAGGATAGTCATATTTGAATGCTGATTGGACTGTGTAAGTATAAACGCTTCTGTATTCGTTTGCAGTGCGCAAAACATTTTTTGGAGTGAAATTACCCCTAAAAGGCGATGGGCCGACACCGACAATAGGGAATATCTGAACACCGATTTTGTTTCCAAGCTTCCATAGTTTGAAAAGTGCAAGTTTTACAGCAAGGATTGCTGCAATAAGTCCATAATTCATTGCAGGGTCGGAGCGAGCAAGGAAGACACGGATATAATCATCACTTTTCCCTTTTAGAAACTCTTCCGTTATTGAGTCTGCATTTATAAGATGCGTAAAATCTTCAAATAGTGGGATAACATTTATCTTCTTAGGATAAAACTCTGACACCCAATCCTTAACTAATATATCTGAATCAAAAATTGGCTTGTTTTCTTTTCCTACAACAAAATCCGTATAGTATCTGTAAACTCTTTCAAGTGCCTTAGATGATGTTGTCATTGGGAGAATAACTTCAAAAATAGGAGCAATATCATCTTTGTAAATTGTACGTGCTGTATCAAAAGAGCGTGGAATACTCTCAAGTGTTTCAAGAAGAATTTTTCTTTCAATGGTTTCGAACTCAGGGTTTGGTACTCTCAGTGTGAGAAATACATCTTTCCCAAGTCTATTCTCTTTGAAAAAGTAGTTGTATTTTGAAAGGAGTTTCTTAACAACATAATCATCGCCTTCTTTTCCTTCGTAGTCCCACATTTGCTCGTCGCATCCAAGATGGGAGAATACATAGAAAGCCTCAAGGACCTCATCCTCACCGTCAAGCTCCTTTCCCTTTGAGAAAAACGGCAGGGACACATTATCAGGATGTTGTGTGCTCATACATCTCGGTATTTTTCTCATATTGGAGAATTTTATTCAAATATGTATCCAAAGTCAAGAGAAATTTCATAAGATTAAGAATATTTTAAATTTTGGCTTCCTATTAAAAATTTTTGATTGTTTCTTTTTTGTTAACTCTTGACAAAATTAACAAAACATAATATAATATCTCACAACAATGAACAAAAGGAGGCTAAAATGTTTGGAAAAACAAAAACAATAGTTGGAATGGCACACTTCCCACCGCTTCCTGGTTCTCCTTTGTATGATGACACTCTCGGAATAGATTATCTTATCGATAGGATCGCAAACGATGTAAACAATCTTCAGGAAGGCGGAGTCGATGCAATAATGTTCTGTAATGAAAATGACCGACCATACAAACTCGATGCAAACTATGCAACTGCTGCAACAATGGGATTTGTAATTGGAAAGGTTTCTAAAGACCTTAAAGTTCCACACGGTATTGATGTCCTGTGGGATCCATTCGCTGCAATAGCGCTTGCTAAGGCAACAAAAGCACAGTTTGTCAGGGAAATCTTAACAGGTGTTTATGTATCTGATATGGGCTTCTGGAACACATCTGTTGGCGAGGTTTACAGATACAAGAAGCTTTTAGATGCAAATGGAGTTAAAGTTTTCTTTAATATCTCTGCAGAATTTGCCTATTCTTTAGACAGGCGTCCTATTGAGGAGATTGCAAAAAGTGTTGCTTTCTCATCGCTTGCCGATGTTATTCTTGTTTCCGGACCAATGACTGGTGCTCCACCAAATATAGAAATGATTGAAAGGGTAAAGAAAAATGTCTCCGTCCCTGTTTTTGTTAACACTGGCGTAAATGAGAATAATGTTGAGGACCTTTTGAAGGTTGCAGATGGTGCAATCGTTGGCACATATTTCAAAAAAGATGGAATAACCTGGAATCCTGTAGATAAAGAAAGAGTCTTGAGATTAATGGATAAAGTAAACAAACTACGATGAGAGACCTTTCCTTAGGTATCGATATTGGAACAACATCAACAAAGGGTGTCGTAATTGACCCTAATGGTAATATTGTGTTTGAACATTCTGTTCAGCACGACCTTATAAGCACTCAGCCAAATTTTGCAGAGGAAGACCCAAATGTATTCTTAAGTAATACTTACGAAATCCTTTCTCTTATCCGTAATGCAGGTCTTGACAAGAGGATTGCTTCAGTTGGTGTAACAGGTATGGTTCCAACACTAATCCCCGTTGATAGCACTTTGAAGCCTTTAAGAAATTCAATCCAGCAAAATGATGCAAGGGCTATTGAAGAAATTGAGTATTATAAATCAATAATTAACGAAGAAGAATTCTTCAAGAAAACAGGCAATACAATAAACCAGCAGGTAATTTTCCCAAAGTGGCTCTGGCTTAAAAAGCATGAGGAAGATGTTGTAAAAAATACCCGCTGGATAATGGGCTCGTATGACTTTGTTTCAACAAGGCTTACAGGTGAAGTGCATGTTGAATTGAACTGGGCTCTTGAAAGTGGTCTTTTAAACATCCATACAAAAGATTTTGATACCGAGATCCTTAATGCTGTTTCTATCGAAAAGTCGTTACTCCCCCCGATTGTAAAGCCTACAGAAATAATAGGATATACAACAAAAGAGGTTGAAAGTATAACGGGTTTTGAAAGTGGGATTCCTGTAATAGGGGGTTCAGCAGACCACATTGCTTCCACACTTGCAATGGGACTGCTATACGAAGGGGACTTGCTTCTTAAGTTTGGAGGAGCAGGCGACATAATGTATGTCTCTGATACTCTCAAGGTTGACAGAAGGCTTTTTATTGATTTTCACGATATTGAAAACAAATATGTCCTCAACGGATGTATGGCTGCAAGTGGTTCTCTTGTTAAATGGTTTATGAGAAATGTAGTAAATGAAAATAGTTTTGACAAACTTACAGAGGAGGCATATAAAAGTGAGATTGGAGCAAGAGGAATCATAACATTGCCGTATTTTCTTGGAGAAAAGACCCCTATATTTGATACAAAAGCACGAGGTGTTTTGTTTGGGTTGCAACTACATCATACGAGGGGAGATATTTTTAGGTCAATCCTTGAAAGCATTGTCTATGGTTTTCTTCACCATGTTGATGTCCTGAATGATTTAGGGCTTGAGATAAAGAGGGTATTTATATCAGAAGGAGGGGCACGTAATCCGCTTACAAGAGAAATAGCAGCTGATTCACTTGGCAAAGAATTGAAATACATTAAGTCAAACCCAGGCTCATCATTGGGTGTTGCTTTTCTTGCAGGTGTCTCTTCAAATATTTTTAAGGATTATTCAGAAATTGAGAAATTCCTTAAGGATTTTGAGATTATAAAGCCAAACAAAGATAAAACTCCTATTTACAGAGAGTATTTTGCCCTTTATAAGGATCTTTACAAAACTCTTAAGCCGCTTTTTGAGAGGTTGTACGAAGTACAAACAAAATATAACAAAGGAGGTTAAAAATGGCGCAAAAGTTGTTTGTAAGGAACGCAACAGGGCTTGTAAGAGAACTTACACCTTTTGATGCGTTCAACCTTGTTTTTGCTGCAATCCTTATCCCGGTTGGTATCTCCCAGGCGCTCCAGTTTGGTGCAGCATCTTTCCCAGGCGCAAACATTGCACTTGCCTTTGTGCTTGGATCGATTCTTCTGTTAGGGTTTGGTGGTGTTTACATCTTCTTTACACTCATTATGCCTCGTTCAGGTGGAGACTATGTTTGGGTGAGCAGAACTCTAAGCCCTCTCATAGGTTTTGTTGTTAATGTTACCCTCACATTTGTTTTTGTAAACTGGGTTGCTTTTAACTTTACCACAATGATGACTTTCTTTATGCCCGCTTTTGGTTATGTTGCAAATCTTCCCCAATCATTTGTCGATTGGTTTGCAAAGCCAGGAAACCAATTCATTGTTGCAACTATTTTGACGATCTTCTTCACATTAATAATGCTTAAGGGAACCAAATTTGCTGCAAAATTTATGAGAATTTTGTTTATTATTGTTTGGGTTGGTGTTGGTCTTTGGTATCTGGGTCTTTTAGTAACATCAAAAGAAGCATTCCAGGCAAGTTTTGCAACGATTACAGGTGTAAAACCTGAGCAAATAATAGACATAGCAAAGAGTGCAGGTTATACACCACCACAGGGTATTGACTGGAAAATGACAATACTTGCTATGTTATGGGCTTTCCAGAACTTAACTGGATTTGAATGGACTGGCTACTTTGCAGGGGAGATAAAGAATGTAAGAAGAACAGTAATTGTTTCAGTTATAGGTGCGCTTCTTGTTGGTGGTGGTTTGTATGCGCTCGGTTCACTTTTGGTTTATAAGGCAATGGGATTTGATTTCTTCTCATCTCTTTCCTATGTGGGAATGAATGCTTCCGATAAGTTACCTCAGGGCATTGTCTTCATACTCCCTGCGCTTACAAGATTTTTGAGCCTTCCTCAGTTTATCAAGGTTTATATCGCACTTGCCTTCCTTTTGAGTATTGTATGGTGGACACCAGCAGGATTTTTACTTGGGACAAGAAACCTATTTGCATGGGCATTTGATAGGCTTGCACCAGACTGGGTTGCAGATGTTGATCCAAACTTGCATACACCAGTTAAAGCAACAATAATTATGGGTTTATACATAGAACTTCTCAATTTCTTGAATATCTATGGTGGTCTTGGCGGGTATCTAATAAACATTATCGCAGTTATGGCACTTGCTTTTGTTGTCGTGGGAATTGCAGCAATTGTGTTCCCATACAAGAAGAAAGACCTTTTTGAAAATGCACCAGACCTTGCAAAGAAAAAAGTCGGTGGAATTCCTCTTATGACGATTTCAGGCATTGTTACAGTAATAACCTGGGGTATGGTTTTTGTTGCTGCGTTCCTTGTCCCTCAGTTTGGTCTCAAGATTGAACCAATTGCGATGATTGAAGCCTTCTCTGTTCCTGTTATTGCAGTTATCTGGTATCTTATTGCAGTTACAGTGAGACGTGCACAGGGTATCGATATTACACAGGTATTTACAGAGATTCCGCCAGAATAGTGGTGTGCTATGAAGGAAGCAGGAGTTCTTGTAGATTTTGCAAAAACATTGATTGATAGGTGCAAGGTGGAGGGGGCAACCCTCCGCCTTGTGGGTGGGCTTGCTGTGTATCTTAATGCGTCAAAAGGAAGTAAAATTGAAACTTTGAAAAGAGAATATAAAGACCTTGATTTTGTTGTTAACAGAAAAGGAGTTAAGGCGTTGAATAAGGTGTTCGAAAGTTCGGGTCTTATTCCAGACAAGCAGTTCAACGCTCTTCACGGAGAGACAAGGCTTCTTTATTATAAAGAGAATGAATATCAAATTGATATCTTTGTAGGTATTTTTGAGCAATGCCACAAACTTAACCTTGAAAACAGGCTCGAAAAACTTCCATATACGATTTCCTTAGGGGATGTGTTCCTTACTAAAATCCAAATTCATAAGATGAACGAAAAAGATGTTAAGGATCTTTTAATGCTTCTTGTTGACCACGATTTTGGTTTGAATAACAAGAATGAAATTGAAGATCTTGAATATATAAAGGGCATTTTGTCTAATGATTGGGGTTGGTATACCACAACAACGGATAATTTAAAGTTTTTAAAGGAACTTTCAAAGGATTATCTTACAGGCGAACTTCACGATTCTGTGAACAAAACAATTGATTATATGCTTGAGACATTTGAAAATGCACCAAAAAGCCTTAGCTGGAAAATGAGAAGTATTATAGGAAGAAAAGTGCAGTGGTACGACGAGCCAGAAGAGGTTCAAATTTAGGAGGTTATTGTGCTTAAGATATTTTTCACAACAGATATACATGGTTCTGAAAGGTGTTTTAAGAAATTTGTAAATGCAGGCAAATTCTATAATGCACAGGTGCTTATACTTGGCGGAGATATCACAGGTAAGGGGCTTGTGCCAATTGTAAAATTGCCTAATGATAATTACAGGGCAAATTATCAAGGAAGGGATGAGGTAGTTTCAAAAAGTGAACTCCCAAAACTTGAAGAGGAAATAAGATTCAATGGTTTTTATCCATATGTAACAACCGAAGAAGAATTGGAAGTTTTGGAGAATAATCCCGAAAGAAGAAAGGAAGTTTTCAGGTCTGTTATAAAGCATACGCTTGAGGATTGGGTGCTTTTAGCAACAGAACGACTGAAACCACTTGGAATAAAGATCTATATATCGCCTGGTAACGACGATGATCCTGTTGTTGATGAAGCGCTTATGGTTTCAAGTTATGTTGTTAAACCCGATATGAAAGTTGTGGATATTGTTGATGGAGTAGAAATGCTTTCTTACGGGTATGCAAACCCGACTCCATGGAACTCGCCAAGAGAAAAAAGTGAAGAAGAAATCTATGCCGAATTAAAAGAACTTGCAAGCAAGATGGATTATAATAAATTCACAATTTTTAATATACATGTCCCACCTCATAACACCCCTCTTGACATTGCACCAAAACTTGATAGCACGCTAAAACCTGTTGTTGAAGGTGGCTCTGTTGCAACCGAAAATGTTGGAAGTAAAAGCGTAAGAAAGATAATTGAGGAGTTTCAACCAGATCTTGGATTGCACGGTCATGTGCATGAATCTGCAGGGAGCACAAAAATAGGAAAAACTGTCTCCCTTAATCCTGGCTCTGAGTATTCTGACGGAATTTTAAGGGGTGTTCTTATTAATCTTGATGAAAAGAGAAAAAGATTTAATTTCCAATTTACGATGGGGTAGCGATGATTGAACTTGAATTTTCAATTGATCTTGCAAAAGAGTGTGGAAAGATAATAAAAGAAAATTTTAAAGGGTCTTTTTCAGTTGAATTAAAAGGTGATAATAATCTGGTAACAAATATTGATAAAACAATAGATGGTTTGGTGAGGGAAAGGATAAAAAAGTCTTTTCCTTCATATGGAATTGTAACAGAAGAAGGTGAAGATATTGAAGGCAGGTCAAGCAAAGTGTTTGTCATAGACCCTCTCGATGGCACAACAAACTTTGTGAAAGGGTATCCCCTTGTTGCAGTTTCTATTGCGCTTTTAGAAGGTAACGAAGTTATCCTTGGCGTTGTGTATAATCCAATTCTTGAAGAACTCTACTATGCAACAGTTGAAACACCTTCTTACAAAAACGGGAATATTATCTCTGTTTCAAAAACCGATACGCTTAAAAATTCACTTCTTTCAACTGGTTTTCCCTATGATTTTTCAGAATACTCAAATTTCCCTCAGTTTGAAAAATTGTTTAGAAGAAGCATCTCTGTAAGGGTTGATGGAAGCGCTGCTCTTGACCTTGCTCATGTTGCAGAGGGGATTATTGATGGATACTGGGAAAAGGGCTTAAATATCTGGGATATTGCAGGAGGTAGCATAATTGTAAGGCAATCTTCAGGAACTGTTTCTGATTTTTCAGGGGAAAGTAATTATTTATCCAAAGGAGAGATTGTTGCAACAAACGGGAAGATACACAAGGAAATACTGGAGGTGCTTAGTGATTTTTGAAGAGAGAGCAAAAGTGATTCTTTCCGAACTTGAGAAAAACGGAAGCGTTGAGATTGAAAAGCTTGCAAATATACTTAATGTTTCTGAAATGACTATAAGAAGAGATCTCTCACGACTTGAGCATGAAGGGCTTCTTAGAAGGGTTTATGGAGGGGCTGTAAGCACGAGGGGCAGAAGTTTTGAGCCACCTTTTATTATAAGGGAGTCAAAGCACAAAAAGGAAAAGGAAATTATCGGACATATAGCTTCCTCACTTGTAGTAGATGGAGATAGTATTGCCCTTGATGTTGGCACTACAACCCTTGAAATCGCAAAGCACCTTGTTTCAAAGCATAACTTAACAGTCCTCACGCCAAATCTGCGGATTGCAACACTTCTTGCTGATAAAAAGGAAATAAGATTGATACTTACAGGAGGCATAGTAAGACCAGGAGAGCTTTCAATGGTGGGTGAGATTGCAAGAAGAACAGTGGAGAACTTTTATGTTGATAAGTTATTTCTTGGGATTGGTGCAATCGATGCAGATGCAGGGCTCACTGAATACAACATTGACGATGCGGTTATAAAGCAATCGCTCATTAAAAATGCAAAAGAAGTCATTGTTGTTGCTGATTCAAGTAAGTTTGATAAAATTGCATTTTCATTCGTTGCAGGTTTTGACTCTGTAAAATACCTCATTTCTGATAAATTGCCCTCAGGTAAACTTTTAGACACATTAAATAAATTCAATATAAAAATTTTAACTAAGGAGGTGCTTGATGCTTCTTAAAGAAAGGATTATAGCGATTACTGGTGGCGGTTCTGGTATTGGAAGGTCTTGTGCAATAGCCTATGCTAAGGAAGGCGCAAAGGTTTATGTGCTTGACCTTAAAGAGGAGTTAGCCAAAAGTGTTGCAGATGAAATTGCAACTTTTCAAGGTAAGGCAATTCCAATGAAGATGGATGTGACAAACAGGGATGAAGTCCGTAAAGTCGTAGAAGAGATATACAGAAACGAAGGAAGGATTGATGTTTTCCACAATAACGCTGGTGTTTCAACTATGAATAAATTTCTTGACCTTACGGATTTTGATTGGGACTTCAATATGAATGTTAACACAAAAGGTGTCTTTATTGTATCTCAAGAAGTTTTAAAGCATATGGTGAAACAGGATATTGTTAATGAAGTTAGAGGAAAGATAATTAACACAGCCTCTATGGCAGGTAAGAGAGGAAACGCACCCTTCTTAGCGCATTATGTTGCAAGCAAATTTGCAGTTGTTGGTTTAACACAGGCACTTGCAGGAGAATTTGCACCATACAAAATCCTTGTAAATGCAATCTGCCCGGGCTATGTTAAGACGAGCATGCAGGAAAGAGAAGTTAAGTGGGAAGCGCAGTTGAGAGGTGTTTCTGAGGATGTTGTGCGTGAACTTTACATCAAGGACACTCCTTTGGGAAGGCTTCAAACACCTGATGATGTCGCTGGAGTTGCAGTTTTTCTTGCTTCAGACCTTTCCAACTTTGTAACAGGAGAAGCCATTAATGTAAATGGTGGCGCCTTTATGGATTAAAAATGAAGAAAAATTACCTTGAACTAAAAAATATTACTAAAACCTACGGAAATGTTGTTGCAGTGAATAATTTTTCACTTTCAGTTGACGAGGGTGAACTTGTTTCTCTTCTGGGACCTTCCGGATGCGGAAAAACAACACTACTCAGGTCTATTGCTGGCTTTGAAACTGTTGATAGTGGCGAAATTGTTGTTGATGGTAAATTAATTAACAATGTTCCACCAGAAAAGAGGGATGTTGCAATTGTTTTCCAGTCGTATGCACTTTTCCCTCATATGACTGTTTTCGAGAATGTTGCGTTTTCCTTGATGATTAAAGGCGTTCCAAAGGCAGAGCAGGAGAAAGTTGTTTTGCCACTGTTAGAGATGCTAAAGATTTCAAACCTAAAGGATCGTTATCCTCGTCAACTATCAGGTGGTCAGCAACAGAGAGTTGCTCTTGCAAGAGCGCTTGCTAAAAGTCCCAAGATTTTGCTCCTTGATGAGCCCCTTTCTGCTCTCGATGCAAAAGTAAGAGAAGAGATACGAGTTGAAATAAGAAGGGTTCAAAAGGAACTTTCAATGACCACTATTTATGTTACGCACGACCAGGCAGAGGCACTTTCAATATCAGATAGGATTGTGGTTATGAATGCAGGGACAATACAGCAAATTGGAACACCTGTTGAAATCTATAGAGAACCAAAGAATCTTTTTGTTGCAAACTTTGTTGGTGTTGCTAATATCTTTTTCGGAGAAGTTGTCAATGGCAAATTCAAATGGGAGAATTATGAATTTGAAATTTCCAATCCAAATGTTTTGGGTAAATACGTACTTGCAGTAAGACCGGAAATGATGAAGATTTCAAAAGAGAAGATGCATAAGAATGCTTTTAAGGCGATTGTTGATGTTACGACATTCCTTGGTTCGTTTGCAAGGATGACACTTAAAGCCTTTAACAATTTGATACAGGTTGATCTTCCAATCGAGATTGCAAAAGAATTTGAAAAAGGCGACGAAGTTTATGTTTATTTCGAAGGGCAAGATACCCTGCTTATAAAAGAATGATTAGATTTGGTTTTTCTTACAGCAGTTTTTTAGAAAAAAAGGACTATGTTAATCTTTATGGAGAGGGTTTAAGAGTTGTTGAAATAAATCCGCTTACACCAAAAGATCTCGTATTATTTTTGAGAGACATTGGCTTTGAGATCACTTTTCATATTGGCTTTTTAAGGGGAATTAACCCTTCGTATCCTGTTGAAGGTATAAGAAAAGAAGTTGTAAAAGAAATACTGCGAGAAATTGAATATGGAATTTCTTTTGGCTCAAGTAACTTCACTCTGCATGGTGGATATGTCCCGTGGTTTGATTTCCTTCCTCAATCCTACGAAGAATACGAAGAATATTTAAGTATTGCAATGTCGGAAAGGCGTTTGCACATTGATGCGTTAAGAAAATCCGTAGAAGAAATAATAAAAACTTTCCCACAGGTTAAGATCTCAATTGAGAATGTATATTTTCCATTTGAACTCTTTAACAATCCTTCTGAATTAAGAGACTTTGTTTTCAATTTTGAAAGTCTTTATGTTACTCTTGACTTTGGGCACGCAAAAATCTCTTCTTATAAGATTCACGATTATGTTAATGAGTTAAAGGAAAGGATTGTGAAACTCCACTTGCATACAAATGATACCCTTTATGATGTTCATAGACCGATAATAAATGTCGATCCCGATTTTACTATGTCTTTGAGAAGTTTGAATGATTTACATACTGATATTGTTGGTATTATAGAACTTCATAGAGACAAAAACGCAATTCTTACGAGTTTTGATAACATAAAAGAGGTTTTGAGGGGGTGAGAAAGAGGCATGAAAAAAATTCGAAAAGTAAAACAACAAAAATTTTAAGGGAGGTGAAGGTTATGAAAAAGGTATTGGTTTTGTTGGTTGTTTTAGTGATTACAACATCCTTGTTTGTGGGATGTAAGAAGCAAACAACTGAAACAGGTACTCAAACTGGAACAAACATAATGGATACACTTGCTGCTCAAGCTAAGAATGAAGGTGGCGTTATTAACTCTTATGGAATGCCTGATGTTTGGGCAAACTATGGGGAAATTTATGCTGAGTTTGAGAAACTCTATGGCATTAAACACCAGGACATCGATATGGGTTCTTCTGTTGTATATTCGAGGATGAAGGAAGAAAATGCATCAAAGAACGATGTTGCAGACGTCAAACCATCCTATGCAATGAAACTTGCGGAAGAAGGATATACAAGCGATTACAAAGTTAGCGTATGGGACAAGATTCCAGAGGGGCAGAAGGGGGTTGCTCCAAATGGTTCAGTATGGCAGGCAGCCTATAAGGGAACTCTTGGGTTTATAGTAAACACAAATATTGTTAAAAAAGTTCCTCATACATGGGCTGAACTTAACGACCCTGCCTATAAAGGGCTTGTAAGTTATCTTGACCCGAGGGCAACAGGAACTGGTGTGAATACGATCGAGGCAATTTCATATGCAATGTCTGGTGACCCTTATAATTACAATGCAGGTATCGATTTTCTTGTAAAACTCCATAAAAACGGAATTATCGCTTCAGTTGACCCAAAGGTTGACGTAAGTAAGTTCCAGAGGGGTGAGGTTGCTATTCTTATTAACTTCGATTACAACCTTCTTCTCTGGAGAGACACACTTGGAGTTCCTGCTGAAGTTGTAATTCCAACAGATGGAACCATTGCAACTGGTGGTGGAGTTATAATGGCTAAAAACGCACCTCATCCCAACACCGCAAAACTCTTCCTTGAATTCTTATTCTCAGAAAAAGGGCAACAACTTTTTGCAAAGGCATATGTAACACCAATTAGGTCTGATGTTCAAATTCCTCCAGACATTGCTGCAAAATTCCCTCCAAAAGAAGAATACTCAAAGGTTGCATTTATCGACTATAAGAAAGATAATGAGATTTCCGATGCATTGAAAGACGCCTGGGCAAAAGCAGTTGGTGCACACTAACTTGAATTATTGGGGGAGTGGTAGAACTCCCCCTCTTCTTAGAGGGAACATATGAGAAAGATTAATAAAGAATACCTTCTTATACTTCCATTTTTTATATTCTTAGGCTTTTTTGAATTGTATCCTATATTCAATCTTTTTGTAAAAGGCTTTTTTAATGATAAAGGTGTTTTTACTCTCCAGTATTATAAAAATATTTTTACTGTTGACCAGTATAAGGTTGCAGTAAGAAATAGTCTTTTATTTTCAACTGCAGCAAGCCTATTTGGTGGAGTTTTTGGCACTCTGGTTGGCTATTTTATTTCAAAATTAAAAGGTAATACAAAAAACTTTTTGCTTTCCCTGTATTCTCTTCCTTTGACTCTTTCGGGGCTTGTAGTTGCTTTTGCATTTATTGTTCTTTTAGGAAGAAACGGTGTAATCAATCAACTCATTAGAATGATCTTTAATTTACCAAAGGACTTTTATATTAATATCTATTCCTGGCCTGGAATTGTTTTTGTTTATGGATTTTTCCAGATACCTCTTATGACGCTTACAATGGCTGCAACCTTTGAGAACCTTGATAAAAGTCTTGTTGAAGCGGGAAGAAATCTTGGTTGCACAACTATTCAGACCTGGAAATATGTAATAATTCCTTCACTCGCTCCAGGCTTTATTTCAGGGCTTAGCATACAGTTTGCTGGTATGCTTGGTGCTTTTGGAACTGTTCTTGCGCTTGTTGGGGGTGAAAAAAATCTTCTTTCCATCCAAATATATTTCCAAACATCGGAGTCAACCTATAATTTACCTCAATCGGCGGCTCTATCGGTAACTTTGATTTTGATTATTGCGGTTGTTCTATCAATTTTAAATGCGATAGAGAAATCGCTTAAAAGGAGTTAAAAGATATGAAGAGAAATATTCTTGAGAAGATAATAATTGCAATACTTGTTTTATATATAGTTTTGCCTATCTCAATGCCAATTATTTTTTCTTTTTCCAAATTCTGGCAGGGTATTTTACCAAAAGGTTTCACGCTTGAATGGTATGCTTCCATTATCAAAAGGCCGAAAAACTACTCTGCCCTTATGATTTCTCTTTTTGTTGCAACGATGGCAACACTCATTTCTCTTTTAATTTCTGTTCCTGCTTCCTATGTTGTGAATAGATTAAAAGGTAGGTTTGGAGAATCCCTAAGAAATTTCATAAATGTGCTGCCGATGATTTTTCCTCCAGTAATCGTGGGTTCTGCACTTATATTATCCTTCTCGAAACCTCCTTTCGAATTTAACGGGACACTCTTTATGGTGATAGTTGCACACACCTTGCTTGGTTTTCCTTATATGTTCAGGAATACGCTTGCTTCATTTAGAACAATAGACGAGGTTACACTTAGCCAGGCTGCTCAGAGTCTTGGTGCAAGCCTTTTTCAACGATTTAGGTATGTAATTCTTCCAAATGTTATGCCCGGCGTTACTGTTGGTGCACTTCTTGTGTTTGCAATTTCTATAGGCGAATTTGAGGTTACGAGTATGGTTGCAGGATTTACAGGACAGACCCTCCCTTTACAACTTTTCCAGCAAATAAGAAATGATATGAGGGTTGCATCTGCTATTACTGCCTTTCTTATATATGTTTCTCTTCTATCCTTCATAGGGATCACATTAATTACAAGCAAGGCAAGAAGGTCATAGATTTTTCTTCTCTGAATAAGTTACGAAACATATGAGACTCTCCATATGAAAGAAAGGAGAGTGGTGAATATGCAACTCAAAAGGTTGTTACCTCTGTATAATGAGACTATGGAAAGACTAATTAGTGCTTCTAAGTTTTCTTAAGCGTTGAGGCTAAAAACAGATAATGGCTCTGAATTTCTTAAAGAGATTTGATAAATACCTCAAAGAAAAAGGTATAAAGCAAAACTATATATCCAAGATGCCCACGTATAAATGGATATGTTTAAAAGGCAAACAGAACTCTTAAGGATGAATAACATAATTCTTCAAAGAGATGATATTGATACCTTCAACAGAAAACTTATGTATTACCTCATATGATACAATACTCAAAGACCTCATAAAAGTTTAAACAATTTGACACCAATTGAAATTCTCTCAAATATTATCTGGAATCTCAAATGTATGTAATTCGAACAAAGTATTAACTTTTTTTAATTTTGCTATAATGATATAGGTGCTTTTTCAAATTGAGGAGGTGAAAATAAAATGAAGAAAAAAATTTTGAGAATTCTGACTGCCCTTGTACTTTTGATGAATTTGATTCCTTGGGCAAAAGTTATTGCAGCCCCAAGTGTCACTTCTGTAAGCCCATCAAATAATCAAACGGTTAATGTCGGAAACGAAGCAATCTACAAAATAACAATTCAGAATACTTGTTCTCAATCGGATATTTTTAATGTTACTAGTTCTCCAACCAATCAACATTGGAGTGTTTCACTTTTTAAAAGCGATAATTCAACACCTCTTTCTGATACGAACGGCGATGGAATAGTTGACACAGGAAGTGTCGCCTCAGGCGGTAATGTAGATATTTATGTTCATGTTAAACCTGATTATGCAGTTTGCAACAATTCCCAGTATGCACTTACGCTTACTTTCACTTCCACTAATGGTAATTGTGGAGGAAGCGCGAACGCAACTATTACAACTACAGCAATACACAGGGGAAACCTTGTAATTACAAAAGAAGTAAGCCCAACTGAAGCAAAAGTTGGCGATACAGTCACCTGGACAATCCATATAAAAAACACAGGTCAAGATCCAATTGGTAATGTTCACATAACAGATACTTTAGGGGATGGAATTACAAATCCTACAAATTTTGTTTATAATCCTCAACCAACGGGTTCTTTTCCAAATTGGATATATAATGAAATTCCTGCAGGAAGCGACTACACAATTTCATTTCAAACACAAATTTCTGGCTGTTCTAATGCCGATAATACAATTGATGCCTGGTGGGGAGTTGATGAAAATAATAAATGTCAAACTCAACATGTACTTCAATCAGTAAAAATTATTCCAACAGCACCTGATATTCAGGTTACAGTTCCAAATATTTCTGTTCCATATTGTGGATCAACAGATATAACTATTCCAATAAAAAATAATGGTGATGGAGTTGCAAAAGGTTTTAAATTGAAAATAGATAAGATACCTTCTGGTTATCAAATTTCAAATATCGGTGCAAACTGGAGTTATGATTCAAACACTGGTGAATTTACTTATTTTGGAGGAACTCCTCAAGGCACAATTAATCCAAATGAAACAGTAAATCTAACTTTTACAATTTCAATGTCACAAGGTGCGTGTAATCTTCAATCTGCAACATTAAAATATTTTTCAATATATTATGACCCTTGTGATAATTTATTTGTAAATCCATCTCAACTTGGTTCAATTTCTGTTACAGGCAATGGTGCCTACTTTACAATAACTAAGAGTGGACCAGACCCTGTTGATATAGGAGAAACAAATAAGACATATACTATATCAGTTACTTATCATAAAGGAAATTGTTCAAATAATAGTGTTACTGTTGATATAATTGATACATTACCAACACCATTTATCCCTCAATCCTCTTCAAATGGAGGAGTTATTAACGGTCAAGAGGTGAAGTGGGATAACATTACTTTACAAGATGGAGTTACTCAAAACTTTACAATTACTTTTAATGTAACAACAGACCCTTGTTATGCAGGTGCAGAATATACTAACACAGTTAAGCTTACTGGTCCAAATGGAGAAAATCTTACAGATTGTTGTGGGTGCCCAATTCAAAATCCTTCTGCAAGTTTTAGCACATATGTAAATGACCCCTCAAATGCTATTACGGACTCATCAAAAACTGCAAACCCTTTGTCAATAGAAGTCGATTGTTCGACTGATACAGGTTCTTATACAAACCCATCTGGAAATTCTGACTCACATAATGATAGAAGATACACAGTTGAGTACGACTTTAATACAGGAACAAATGCACCATCAAATTGGAGTGGAATTATTTTTGAAGACCAATTGAATAATAATCAATATATAAATTCACAAATTGCGAACATTGAAGTTCAGGTTGACTGTGGAAGCGGATTCCAAACGGTAACAGGATGGAGCGTTATATCATATCAACCAACACTCAAGATTGATTTAAGCGGACTTCAAACTTGTGCACCCAATACAGGTGCTAAATTAAAAATTTCATTTACTGCAAGAGCAACACAAACAAATGACTCAAACAATTCATCCGTTGATTATGATTACATTGATTGGTCAACAATTGAGATACCAGGATTTCCAAGAGGATGTTCTAATGACCCAAAATATTATGAAGGAGTTAGAGTAACAGATTACAGAGCAAATTTAACTCTTTCAACAAGTTTACCTCAAATAGTTGAAAAATGTGCAACTTACAACCTGACCATTAATTTTACAAGGGAAAATGCAAATGTTGACCATGCAGATTTAACTTTAACTCTTAACGGATTTACATATGTTTTAGGCTCAACTACATATAGTAACGGTGGAAATTGGTGCTCTGGAACAAAAGGAGAGCCTACTGTTAATGGGAACACTCTAACCTGGTCATCAGATCAGATAAACGAAATATCTTCAAATGGTTCAATAACAATTCAAATTAAAAAGGATTGCTCAGATAATGCTTCTGTAACTGTTTCATCAAATTACCTTGATAACTGTGGAAAGTCTCACTCAGCGAGTGCCTCAGCCTCTTCTACGCTTGTAAAACAAGCGGTTCTTTATACTAAAGTTACACCGCAATTAAACTTTGCATATGCGCACACAGTTGATTGGAAAGTTTATGTATCAAATGGTGGGGATGGGACTGCAAGAGAGGTAATTCTTACAACAATTTTGGGAAGTGATTTGTCATTTAATAGTAGTGGCGCCTATATAAAAATTGGAAATACAACATACAACTATGGAGACTCACCAATAACCTGGCCTTCAAATGGCGCAACTGGAACATTAACCTGGAATTTAGGAAATCTCACTATCGACCCTGCTACTAAAATCGAAATTTATTTTAAGACAGATATTAATAGTTGTAATGAAAATAATTTAACAGTTCAAGCATATTCAAGTTGGTGTGGTTGTCAAACTTCAAGCACAGATACAGGTCAAGTAAGGCTTCCTACTTCCTATGCGCTTGTAACTATAACCAATGCAAATGTTTATCTTTGTGGAAATGGAAATGTTGAAATATCTATTAAGAATCCAGGCTCAACACATATATATAATGTAATATCTCACACTTACCTTCCAAAATACATAAGGTACAAAGCAAACTCTGCGCAATACTCTTATAATGGTGGAACATATCAAGGTGCAGGGAATCCAACAGAAACACAAATTACATCAGGCGATTATGCGGGTGGTTGGGAACTTGTCTTTAACTCTTCGAATATACCGAATTTTGGAGATCTTGCACCAAACGATGAAATAAAAATAAAATTTGATGTTGAAACTGACACAAACTATCAATATCCTTCTTGTAATTTCTTTAAAGGCACATTCAAAAAGATAAAATCATTTGCAAATTTTGCAAAATTCTGTGATGTTAACAACATAAGCGAAACATCAAACATTTACGAGAGGGATTTTACAACATTTGCACCAAATCTTTCAATGATAAAAAATGTAGTTGAAATTGATGGACATTCTGTTTCCCCGACTCCATGGTTCCCAAGAGAACTTGGAAAAATTGTTGTTTTTGAAATAAACATCACAAATAATGGAAACCTTTCAACAGTAAAAACTAACTTTGGTGATGTCTTTAAAGCACCACTTAGACATCCTCTCATTGTTAATTCTGCTCAATATTCTTATGATGGATCATCTTATCAAAATGTCCCTTGGGATATATCTGATGGAGGAGAACCTGATAATTCTGTTTATATATGGAATAATATCGAAAGTGATTTGGGTCATGGCATTGAGCCAGGAAAAACGCTTACACTAAAGATCGCAGCAACAATTGATTCGAGTTGCACAACTTATAATGCTCATGAAATTTCTGAAGTTTGGACAGGATGCTCTGATTTAACAGATATGAATGTTAGTAACCTTTTGCAATGGAGCGATACATCAATATGGAATAGTTGGAGTGGTAGTTTAACTTCCGACTGTCCAATATATCAAGCAAAATATGCAAGGGTTGCTTCTCATATTGATTCATGGGCATTAACTTACTTGAATAATATTCCCGATAAAATTCATGCATGTGATCAGAATGTGCAATTTGAAATTGGATTTAAGAATGGCGAAGTTTATGAAGGTGCAACAACTATATATGGACCAATATCCATATATGATATTCTTCCAAGAGGTGCAACATATGTTTCAGGTTCTACTGAATTCTTACTTCCTGGAAGTGGAACATGGGTTCCAGGGAACGATCCAGATATCACTAACATAAACTGGACAACATCTAACAATCCAAACTGGAATGGGACATTCACAAAACTCGAATGGAACAAAAATAACAATTCAATTCTTGGCTCGATAAATATTCTACCAACACAGGAAATCCATGTGAGATTCAAAGTGAACTTTGACTGCTCAGTTCAAGATAGAGATATAAATAGACAAAGATTATCTGGACAAGATTGTAGCGGAAACTATACCTATTACTTCCCTGCTGGTAACGAACAGGGCTTTGACTGGTGGGAGAAAGATCATTGGGAATATTTACCAGATCACCCATGGATTTGGGAAATAGACTTTTTGAAGCCGAATATCCAAATCACAAAAACAGTTGATAAAG
>Ga0081479_111269_pt1 | contig 35094 bp, 31 predicted proteins | sample MamHotmetagenome_FD_70984 | JGI IMG/M metagenome (GOLD analysis project Ga0081479, IMG submission 70984) | Hot spring cone microbial streamer communities from Mammoth Hot Spring (Liberty Cap Streamers), Yellowstone National Park, USA - T=72 v2... | ecosystem: Environmental > Aquatic > Thermal...
ACACTCGAACACTCCCCATTGGCAAATTGCGCGGACTGCAAACCGCCTCGCTGCGCGGCACCTTCACCTTCCTGGCCCTCGACCATCGCCAGAACCTGCGCCGCGCCAACCCGCGCTTCCAGGATCAGGCCGAACTCAGCCGCTTCAAACTGGACGTGACGCGCGAACTGGCCCCCTATGCCACCGCCGTCCTGCTCGACCCGGAAGTCTCTGCTGTGCAGGCCATCGCCGCCGGCGACCCGACGATGGTCTATCGCGCCATCTGCCACGACCCGCTGACCGCCGCCGTCCTTTCGCTGGCCGAGATTCGGGAGATGACCAATGAACTCTTTGCCGTTCACAAAGGACACCTGCCGCAGTTCAAGGTACATAAAGTCTGATTCTGTGTTGGCGCCAATGCTTATGATGCCTGGGAACATTTCCCTGCTGCTATCTCTTCTTACCCGGCGCGAGAGAGAAATTCTGGGTCTGGTATGGGAAGGAAAACGGAACCGGGAAATCGCGGCGCGTTTGTGTATCAGTGAGAATACGGTGGAGACGCATTTGAAGAGCATCTTTCGGAAACTCGATGTCTCCAGCCGCCTTCAGGCCATCCGATATTATGAACAGTGGCTGCAGGAGCAAAAACACGGAAATCCGTGATTGAAAACTGTTCCCTTTTGCATTACAGTAGTTTCAGAAAGGAGGTGAGAGTATACCGGAAGGATGGCAAAGATTGCATTCCTTAAGACGCGTGGCGGGGCGCGTAAACTCAAAAGACCGCTTCCCTGTCTGCACTACCGGAGTGGTGTCGCGGTTCATTTCACAAAAAGGAGAAAATGTAATGAACAAGAGGACCTTTTTTGTTGGATTAGCCCTAGCCTTGGTATGCTCCTCCATCGTACTGACGGGTTATCCGGTGCAGGCTGCCACTACCACGATCCTCCTGCCATCGTCGTATGTGACCACCTCTGGCAGCGATGGCGGTCAGCCGGTCACAAACTTGCACGTGCAAGACCAGAGTGGCACGCAGGATGATTGGAACAAATATGTTGAGTTTACGACGCCATCGAGCAACTATGCCGGTTACCGCCGTTACTATTTGCCTTCCGGTATCGATCGGCAGAGCATCACGGCGATCCAGATCACGGTAAATTACAAAGGCCCGCTCAAGAGTTACCAGACCTGGACCTGGAAAATTTATAATTGGAGCACATCGTCTTGGGTGACTCTCGGGGACAATGCCGCGGCCTCGGATTGGACATGGACAGTCCTGACCTTCAATGCCACCGGCACGCTGGCGAATTACGTAAAAAGCGATACACGTGAAATCCGCATCCGCCTGCAATCGAACAATGCTAAGGATAACTGTGATATCGATTATGAGGCGGTAACGATTACCTATACTCCTACCTCCCAGCCGGGAGCCTGCACGCGCTTTGTGGCGACTACCGGCAACGATAACAACCCTGGCACCATGGATGCCCCCTGGAAGACGATTCAGAAAGCTGCCAACAGTGCCCAACCCGGCGACGTTGTCTGTGTGCGCGGCGGCACCTACAACGAGCGTGTCACCATCAATGTGTCAGGGACGGCCGGCGCTTACATAACCTTCCAGAGTTACCCTGGCGAGACGGCTATCCTGGATGGCACCGGCCTCACGGTCCCGGCGGGTGACAATGGCATGGTCTATATCAAAGATCGCGCCTACGTCATTGTCAAAGGTTTTGAGGTTCGCAACTACAAAACCTCCACCAAAAACCGTGTGCCTATCGGTATACGTATTACTGGCACGGCACATCATGTTGAAATTCGCAACAATGTGATTCATCACATCGAACATAACGGTACAACCAAAAACGGGACTGACGCGCATGGCATTGCCATTCATGGGACTTCCGGCTCCAGCGCCATTCACGATATCGTCATTGACGGCAACACTCTCTACAGCCTGAAACTGGGTTCGTCTGAGGCGCTGGTTATCAATGGCAATGTGGATGGCTGGCAGGTCACGAATAACATCATTCGTGATGTCAACAACATTGGCATTGATGCGATTGGCTTCGAAGGGACGGCCCCTGCGAATGACCAGGCGCGCAATGGCTTGATTGCCTACAACGATGTGTATAACATCACCTCGGCCGGCAATGTAGCCTATGGGAATGAGCGCTCGGCGGCCTGCGTGTATGTGGATGGTGGACGCGATATTACCATCGAGTACAACAAGGCTCACAACTGCAACATCGGCGTCGAAATTGCCAGCGAACACCGGGGAAAAGCCACTAGCAATGTCACCATCCGTAACAATTTCATCTACGACAATACGGATGCGGGCATTTCCATGGGTGGCTACGATACCCAGCGCGGTTCCACCGAGAATTGCGTGATTGTCAACAATACCCTTTACAACAATGCTCGCCTCAGCAATGCTTGGGGCGCCGAATTGTATGTTCAATATGATACCCGCAACAACATCATCAAAGACAACATCTTCTACGCTGGGAGCGGCAAACCCTATATCCTCAGCTGGAGCGCGGTGATGACCGGCAACGTGATGGATTACAACCTGTTCTTCAATGGTGCTTCATGGCAATGGAAGAACGTAACTTATACGTCTTTCTCGGCCTATCAATCCGGCTCTGGCAACGATGCTCATTCCCTGAACGGGGTCAATCCCCTGCTGGTCAATCCGGGTAATGGCGACTTGCATTTGCAAAGCAGCTCGCCAGCCATTGATGTCGGTCAGGCTTTGACTCAATCAGGTTCTTATGATATAGACGGTCAGTCTCGGGTGCAAGGAGCCGCCATAGATCTCGGTGCTGATGAAGTCCGCTAGTACAAATGCGAACCGGCTGCCTTCCGTATAAGGGAGGCAGCCGGAAGTGAGGTTACGATGAGACGTTTTCTTTACATCATTACTTTCCTTTTCCTTGTTTCCTGTGCCTCTTATCCCACACCTGCTTCGATGTCTTCTCCTGTGGCTGTCCCATCTTCATCCCCTTCTGCCCCCTCTGCACCTTCTCCCGCGCCGGCAGCGATTCCAACGCCGATACCATCCTCTCCCTCTTCCGAACCCTCCCCCCTGCCCCCTGACATCTCCTGGTGGCGTCCCCGTTCGGGCCTCACCTGGCAATGGCAAATCGGCGGCGACGACATTGACACCTCCATCGAAGCCGATGTGTACGATATTGACCTGTATGTAGATCAGGCTGTCGTTGACGAACTGCACGCCAAAGGGAAAAAGGTCATCTGCTACCTCAGCGTGGGTTCTTATGAAGACTGGCGTCCTGATGCTGACCAGTTCCCCCAGGAAGTCCTCGGCAAGGACTATGAAGGCTGGCCCGGCGAACGCTGGCTCGACATTCGCCGCCTCGACCTGCTTGCTCCCATCATGCTGGCCCGCCTCGACCTGTGCGCCGCCAAAGGCTTCGACGGCGTCGAACCCGACAACATAGAAATCTACACCAACGACACCGGCTTCCCGCTGACCTACACCGACCAGTTGCAATACGCCCTCTGGCTGGCCGAGGAGGCCCACAAACGCGGCCTGGCTATCGGGCAGAAGAACGCCTCCGACATGGTGGCCGACCTGGTGAACATCTACGACTTTGCCATTACCGAAGACTACTTCTTCTACGGCAAGGCCGAAGCGATGCTACCCTATATCCAGGCGGGCAAGCCCGTCTTTGCCGCCGAATATACCGACCTGCCCGGCGACTTTCAGGCCTTTTGCCGCCAATCCAAAGCGTTGGGTTTCAGCACCATCCTGAAAAACCGCGACCTGGATGCCTGGCTCGAAACCTGTCCATAATTTCTCAGGCGCTTGAGCAGCCCCGCTTTTTCGCGGGGCATATCGAGACCACCTGCCTCTGACCCATGACACCTGACACTCGAACACTCACCATTGGCAAATTGCGCGGACTGCAAACCTGCGCCTCCCCGCGCGGCACCTTCACCTTCCTGGCCCTCGACCATCGCCAGAACCTGCGCCGCGCCAACCCGCGCTTTCAGGATCAGGGCGAACTCAGCCGCTTCAAACTGGACGTGACGCGCGAACTGGCCCCCTATGCCACCGCCGTCCTGCTCGACCCGGAAGTCTCCGCCGCCCAGGCTATCGCTGCTGGCGCCCTGCCCGGTGAGCGCGGCCTGGTCGTCGCCCTCGAAGCCACCGGCTACACGGGCGAAGCCACCGCCCGCCGCTCGCAAATCCTGCCCGGCTGGAGCGTGGAAAAGGCCAAACGCATGGGCGCCCAAATGGCCAAACTGCTGGTCTACTACCACCCCGATTCGCCCACCGCCGCCGAAATCGAGGACTTCACCGCCCAGGTCGCTGCCGAATGTCAGCGTTATGACCTGGCCCTGATGCTTGAACCGCTCTCCTACCCGCTGCAGGGCGAAAAACTGAGCGCAGACGAGAAGCGCCGCGTCGTCATCGAGACCGCCCGCCGCCTGACCGCCATCCCCGGCGTGGACCTGCTCAAAGCCGAATTCCCCCTCCCCGCAGAGACCCCTCCCGCGGAGTGGTCCGCCGCCTGCGCCGACCTGAACGCCGCCAGCCGCGTCCCCTGGATCGTCCTCTCCGCCGCCGTCTCCTTCGACCTCTACCTGCAGCAGGTCATCGCCGCCTGTCAGGCTGGCGCCAGCGGGGTCGCCGTGGGCCGCGCTGTCTGGCAGGAGGCGGTTCACCTCGACGATCCAGCGCGCCTGGACTTCCTGCGCACGACCGCCCGCGAGCGTCTCATTCGTCTGAATGCCCTCACCCAGGCCCTCGCCCGTCCTTGGACGGACACCTGCACCACCGAGGCACCCTTCGATTGGTACAAAAATTACTGAGGGACAGGATTTCTGCTCCCCCTGTCCGATGGAACTTCAGGATGCTTTTATCTTCTCTTCTACGAAGCGCAAAAACTCCCGAAACCCCTCCGTAACATCAGCGGAGAAGGGCGCGGCCTCGACCCTCTCTTGACAGCACTATCTACTACAATTTGCGAGAATTCGACTTTTGCAATTCTCGCCAGCGTTTCCAGTGCAGGATTCATAGCCCAGCCAGGATTTCGGCAAGTTTGCGGCGTTCACTTTCCAGAAAATCGAAGCGGAAGTAGTCGTCGAAAGCTTCTGTCTCGTGAAAAACGCCCTGCTGGATTTTCTCATCCAGTTCCAGGACGCTGTGAACGCCGTAGCGCTGCGCCAGGGAAGCAATTCACTTTCCACGATGCGCAATTGCCGCTCCAGGTAGATTTTCAGGCTTTCACGTTCCAGCGTTTCTGGCTGGATATTCAACTGTGAAGCAACTTTTTCGAGCAACATACGACCATCCTTTCCAGGGAAATTATACTCCATGAAAACCTTTGACCTCCTCATCCCCGGCGAAATCAACCCTGACCTCATCCTCAGCGGCGATGTCGAACCTCAGTTCGGTCAGGCGGAAAAACTGGTCGAATCCGCCGCCCTCGCCATTGGCTCGTCCTCCGTCATTGCCGCCTGTGGCGCAGCCCGTCTCGGCCTGAAGGTGGCCTTCATCGGCATTTGCGGCGATGACCTCTTTGGCCGCTTCATGCTCGAAGAGATGCGTAAGTGTGGCATAGATACTTCTGCTGTCATCGTAGACCCGCATCGCAGCACCGGCCTGACTGTGATCCTGAACAAGGGCCACGACCGCGCCATGCTCACCTATCCGGGCACGATCCCGGCCCTGCGCGCCGAAGACATTTCGGATGACTTGCTGCGTCAGGCGCGTCATCTGCACGTTGCCTCCTACTTTTTGCAGGATGGGCTGCGCCCCGGCCTGCCCCGCCTCTTCGAGCGCGCCCGCGCCCTCGGCCTGACTATCTCTCTTGATACGAACTGGGATCCCACTGGAACCTGGGAGGGCGTCCTCGACCTGCTGCCCCTCGTCAACGTCTTCCTGCCCAACGAGGCCGAAGCAAAGGCGCTCACAGGGGCAGAAAACGTCGAAGAAGCGGCGTCCAGGCTTCAGGTCCGGGTGGAAACGGCAGCCATCAAACTGGGGCAGGACGGGGCGTTGGGCGTCTCGCACGGTCAGAGAGTCCGCGTGCCCAGCATTCCCGTCCGCGTCGTGGATACCGTCGGCGCCGGCGATACCTTCGACGCTGGCTTCCTCTATGGCTACCTCAATGACTGGCCGCTGGAAAAATCCCTGCGCCTGGCGGCCGTCTGCGGTGCGCTCTCTACCCGCGCCGCCGGCGGCACCGCTGCCCAACCGACCCTCCCCGAAGCCCTCTCTTTCCTCTAACCACCGTCCACTGTCCATTGTCCAGTATGCACTACCTCGACTACCTCACCCTCTCCCACCACTTTGGCCGACCCATCGGCCTGACTTCCGTCTGCTCAGCGCACCCGCTGGTCATCGAAGCCGCACTGCGGCATGGGTTGAACCACCGCTCGCCGGTGCTCATCGAGGCCACCTGCAACCAGGTCAATCAGTTCGGCGGCTACACCGGCCAGACCCCCGCCGACTTTGCCCGCTTCGTACAGGAGACCGCTGACCGCCTGGGCCTGCCGCGCTCGCGCCTGCTCCTGGGCGGCGACCATCTCGGCCCGCTGCCCTGGGCCAGCGACCCCGCCGCAAGCGCCATGCAAAAGGCCGCTGACCTGGTGCGCGCCTTCGTCCAGGCTGGCTATACCAAAATCCATCTGGATTGCTCCATGCCTCTCGGCAGCGAACGCCACCTCTCCGTGGAAACGATTGCCGAACGCACCGCATTCCTGGCCGAGATCGCTGAAAGCACTGCCGAACAGATGGGGGCAAAATCGGCGTTGCGCTACATCGTCGGATCGGAGGTCCCCGCGGCGGGCGGTGCAAAGGCCGGGGAGACCCATCTCACCGTGACCGCGCCTGAGTCCGCTGCCGAAACGCTGGAGACCATGCGCCGCGCCTTCCACGCCCGCGGCCTGGATGCGGCCTGGGAGCGCGTCCGCGCCTTGGTCGTGCAGCCGGGCGTCGAGTTCGGCGACGAGACCATTCACGAGTACAACCGCGCCGTGGCTGCGTCCCTCTCCCGTTTCATCGAAAACGTGCCGGGCATGGTTTATGAAGCCCACTCTACCGATTACCAGACCCCCGCCGCCCTGCGCGCCCTGGTCGAAGACCATTTCGCCATCCTCAAAGTCGGCCCGGCGCTGACCTTTGCGCTGCGCGAGGCCGTCTTTGCCCTGGCGGAGATGGAAACCGCCCTGGGACTGGAGCCGGCTTCCCGCATTCGCGAGGCGCTGGAAGAGGCCATGCTCGCCAACCCTGTTCACTGGCAAAAGCACTACGGCGGCAGCCCGCCGCGTCAGAAATTCGCCCGTGCCTACAGTTTTAGCGACCGCATCCGCTACTACTGGAACGTGCCGTCGGTGCAGGCCGCCTTCGAGCGTCTGCTGCGCAACCTGGAACAGACCCCGCCGCCGCTCTCGCTGCTCAGCCAGTATCTGCCGCAGGAATATGAGCAGGTGCGCGAGGGGAACATCTCCCCTCAACCGCGCGCTCTGCTGATGGCACACGTGACGCGAACGCTGGAAACCTATCGCCTGGCGTGTGAGGGATGAAAGTTTGTAACCTGGGAGATGCGGGGAGAACGCGGATGACGCGGATGGGACGGATTTGCGCGGAATGAAATACCGCTGCTGAAACGAGGGATTGATCTCCCCACCGGAGATTATCAGGCTAAATGGAGTTTAAAAAAATAATTCGGTAACCTTCCTTGCGGCTCTTGGGGGATCGATTCCCGCCTCAGCGCATGAAAGTCGGCTGGAAGCCAACTCCGGTCATCAGCAGCCAGACTTGAACAGCGTACCACCAGGCTCTGCCTGGTCGAACCGGCCCAAGGTCGGTGGTACAAGATTAACAGCGTATCACCAGGCTCTGCCTGGTCGAACCGACCCAAGGTCGGTGGTACAAGATTAACAGCGTACCACCAGGCTCTGCCTGGTCGAACCGCCCCAAGGTCGGTGGTACAAGATTACAGCAATAATTTGTTAAACTTCATAAAGCCTGACCTACAGGCTGGGGAGATGTGGGAGAACGCGGATGACGCGGGTGGGACGGATTTGCGCGGACGGATGCTCGCCGGGGGGCTTTTTGTGCTAAACTAACAGCAAACCAATCCATCGCTGGAGGGCCAACGATGAAAGACTGGATGATGAAATTCTTCGAAACGCTGGCGGGGAAGTTGACCGCCATCCTGGCCTTTGCTGTGCTGCTCATTGCCCTGCTGGCGTTGTGGGGCAGCCGTATCCCGCCAGATTACGAGGCGCTGGTCTATATCGTCGCCATCCTGGCGATGGTGATTTTTGCGGCGCAGGTGATTACCAGGCGTAGAAAACAGCTTTCTCTGTCCGCAGATGGAAAGATTAGCACAGCAGGAAATGTGACCGACAGCGTCCAGGTCATTGGTCATCGTAATCAAATTACGAACATCATCAACAACTATGCCAGCAAACGCGCCGGTGTGGACCGGGAAGATTTGCAGCGCCAGGTGAACGAATACCTGGATTGGATGCAGGAAAGTTATGGCACGATTACCCTGCGGGGCATCGAAAGGGGAGGCAGCCAGGTGGTGACCCTTCCCCTGGATAGTGTGTATGTTCCACTGCAAGCGGAGCGCAAGATCTCTTACGAAGACGAAATGCGCGCCGATTTGACAGGAAAACCTGAGACGAGACGGCTCGAACAACAAGCGAAACAGAGAGAAGAAGTGCGCCTGGATGAAGTGTTGACGTTGGGAAACCGCATCATTATCACCGGCGGCCCTGGCAGCGGGAAGACCACCGTTCTACAGTACATTGCCTGGTCGCTGGCTGCTGCGTTGCAAGGCAAGATCAACCTGTCGAACCAGAAACTCGGCCTGGGGGAGCAGATTCCTCTGCCGGTGTATGTCCCTTTGAGCCTCTACGCGGCGCATTTGCGTAAATTGCCTCCCTCCGCTCCGGCGGAGCAGAAATCGCTGGCGTATTACATCTCGGAATACCTGGTTCAACGTCAGACGAACTTGAGCCTGCCGCCCGAATTCCTGGCGCACCTTTTGCGGAACGAAACCTGCATCTTGCTGCTGCTGGACGGCCTGAACGAAGTGCCAAACGAAGAGGAGCGGCGCGGGTCAGACAGGCGATCGAAGACCTCATCAGTGGACGCGAGAACCTGCGCGTGGTGGTCACCAGCCGGACGGCGGCTTACCGCGGCCAGACTGTGCCGGTACGCGGCTTTCAGCACATTTGCGTGTTGCCGTTGAAAAGCGAACGTATCGAAGCGCTGGTGCGCCGCGCCTATAGCGCTATTCATCCCCCAAGTCCGCAGAAAGCCAAGACGCAGGCCGACAGCCTGCTGAGCGAGATCGAGAAACTCGAAAATGAGCGCCGCAGCCGTCTGGGTGAAGACGTAGAACCTTTTGTGAATTCCCCGTTGATGGTGCGCATGTTGCTGATTGTGCATGTCAACGACAGGCATTTGCCCGACCAGCGCGCCGACCTGTACAAAAAGGCTGTGGATGCCATGCTCCGTCCGGATTACATCGAAGATCGGGATGTCGTTAGGGAACTCGAAAGCCGCATCAGCGGGAGTCTGGGGATGAACCGCGACATGCTGCAATTGCTGGCCTTCAAGATGCACAGCCAGGGCGAAAAACAGGGCCGGGAAGTGGATGAAGAGACCATCCGCAAGATATTGGGCGCAGAGGAAACCTATGCGCCCTATGTGGACGAGTTGCTGGCCCAGACCTGTGAACGCGGCACCTTGCTCGAAGAACGTGGCGGCCTGTATCGCTTCATGCACCTTTCCTTTCAGGAATTCCTGACCGGCCGCTATCTGGCCCAGGTATTGCATGATCCAGACCGGATTGCCTCGTTTTTGGAAAGCGGGGCGGCGCTCGATTCCTGGTGGCGCGAACCCGTCCTGCTGATGTTCGGCTACCTGGATGTGGACTCGCCCAATCAGTTGCCCAAGGTGCTGGCCAGGTTGGCCGGCATAGATGAGCAGGCGCCAACCCGCACTCCTCCGCCCTTCGATGTGCAACTGGCCTGCGCCGAACTGGCAGCGGCAGCGCTCCTGGAGTGTAAGAATCAGTATGCCGGCCTTGGCGAACGGCTGTCCAAACGCTTGCAGGCTTTACATCAGGAATCGAGGCAGCGGACGTGGAAGCCGATTTTGCTGGCTTCGGCCATGGATGCCCTCGACCGCCTCGGCTACCAGCCCGACGACCTGTTTACCTTCGTGCCGGTTGCAGCGCAGGATGAAATCTTGTGCTACATAGCCAGGTACCCGGTCACCAACCTGCAATACGAGCGCTTCCTGCGGCGGGAGAATTTCGAGGACGAATCGCTCTGGACGGGCTTCCCCAGATTTTCCGAGCGGGATGAAAACGGTCACATCCGAGAAATCGGCGATTGGGGCGAAGAAGGCTGGGACTGGCTGAAACGCGAATTGGAGAATAAAGATAACCTGGTGGAAAACGGCGTGCTGTACCCCCGCTACTGGCGCGATGCACGTTTCGGCGCGCAGCGCCGCACCGCGCCGGTGGTGGGCATTTCGTGGTACGAGGCCAATGCTTATTGCAAATGGCTGTTGAGGAATTGGGACAGTCTGGAGGAAGGCCGGCAGGGTCTGCCCAAACCGCACATTATCCGCCTGCCGACCGAAGCCGAATGGGTGCAGGCCGCCGGCGGCGAGCAGGACGGCCGTTACGCCTGGGGTGTTTTGAAAAACGAAAAGGACATCGTGCGCTTTGCTAACACGAATGAAAGCGGCATCGGGCGCACCACGCCGGTGTGGATGTACCCGCAGGGCGCAAGCCCGCTGGGCGTGATGGATATGAGCGGCAACGTCTGGGAGTGGATGGCCAACTATTCCGGGTTTGAATACCGTGGCGAGAAGGCGCTGGCTGTGCGGGGCGGCTTGTGGTACTCCCATGGAGACGACGCCCGCGTGTCCATCCGCCTCAACAACCTCGCGGACCTCGAGTTCGACAGCGTCGGTTTTCGTGTGGCGGCCCTGCGAAGCAAAGCGTAGCGCCCCCGTAGGGGGTTCCCCAGGTAATCTTTTGTTTTCTGCATTTCTGCCTGCCCCGCGCAGCGCAGCGGAGCGGGGTTTTCTGAGTTCTGTTCGCCCTCCGCCCGAAGGACGGCGGAATTTTAAAAAAAGTTCACTGCAAAAAGGCGATCTTTTCACCCGCCAAGCGGCCAAAAAATTATCCTTTTATTCATGAACCTTACACGCTTTGTGCGCTCTGTGTGCTCCGTGGCGGGTTTTTTCAGTAGACTTAAAAAAATATGAATACGACAAGGATACTCTGAATTGAAAACATACAAAAACCTCTACCCTCAAGTGGTTGACTTCGAAAACCTGTACCTGGCCTGGCGCAAGGCTCGCAAGGGCAAGCGCGGCCATGAAGGCCTGGCAGCGGAATAAACTCCTCGGGAGTGAAGTCCGCGCCAAACAGACAACAGCCCCGCCCGTTCCAGTAGAGCGAAACTCGACCGTCCGGGCGGGACAACACTGCTCACCGAACACTGAACACTTCTCCCTTCTCCCTGCCTCACTTCAACTCAAACTCCCCCTGCAGCCCGCCCTGGCTGTGCGGGGCGACCCAGACGTGGAAGCGCCCCGGTTCGATGCCGCGGGTACCGTCGGCGCGGGTGAAGGCGAGTTGTTCGGGACGCAGTTCAAAGGTCACGCGGCGGGTTTCGCCGGGCTGGAGTTCGATGGCCTGAAAGTCTTTCAATTCGCGCACCGGGCGCGTCAGCGAGCCGACCAGGTCGCGCACATAGAGTTGCACCACTTCGCGCCCCGGCCGCGGCCCGCTGTTGGTCACCTCGACGCTGATTTCGAGGCGCTCACGCAGCACGTCGCTGCTCAGCCGCAGGTTGGCGTAGACAAAGGTCGTGTAGGTCAGCCCGTAGCCGAAGGGGAAGAGCGGGGTGGAGAGCAGGTCGTTGTAACGGGTGACGAAATAGCCGCCCGGCCCGCGCTGCCAGAGCGGACGCCCGGAGTTTTTGTGGTTGTAGTACACTGGCACCTGACCGGTAGCGCGCGGGAAGGTCACCGGCAGCCGACCGCCGGGCGCGGCCAGCCCGAAGAGGATCTCGCCCAGCGCCGGCCCGCCCTCGATGCCCGGATGCCAGGCGTATAGCACCGCCTGCGCCTGCGCCACCTGGCGCGTGATCGCCAGTGGACGCCCGGCAAAGATGACCAGCACCAGCGGCTTGCCCAGCGCGGCCATCGTCTCGATGAACTCTGCCTGACCGGGCGGCAGGCCCAGGTCGCTGACGTTGCAGTTCTCGCCAGAGCGGATGGGATGTTCGCCCATCAGCAGCACGATGGCATCCACATCATGGGCCAGGTGCAGGGCGAGGTCGGGGTAGTTGTAGTCGGCGAAGCGCAATTCCACGCCTTTGGGCGCAACCTGACGCAAGGCCTCGTCGAGCGGGGTCACGTCTTCGGCGCGGCCGTTGGGGGCCCAGGTGCCGAAGAGTTCGGCGCGGGCATGGACGAACGGCCCGGCGACCAGCAGGCGGCGGAATCCGCTCAGGGGCAGCAGGTTGCCCTCGTTCTTGAGCAGCACCATGCTCTGGCGGGCGAAGCGACGGGCAAGCTCGCGCGCCGCGGGGGTGAGCAGGTCGCGCGAGGGGCGGCCGGGATCGGTAAAGGGGTTCTCGAACAGCCCGGCGCGCTGCTTGATGCGCAGGACACGGCGCACGGCCTCATCCACCTCCGACAGCGGCACGCGCCCGCTGCGCACGCTTTCGGGCAGGGTATCGAGATAGACGCGGCTTTCCATGTCCATATCCACGCCGGCGTGCAGGGCCAGCGCAGCGGCATGGGCGCGGTCTTCAGCCACGCCGTGATGCACCAGTTCGGCGATGGAGGCCCAATCGGAGACGACGAAGCCATCGAAGCCGAGTTCGCCGCGCAGCAGGTCAGTGAGCAGGCGGCGATTGGCGGTGGCGGGGAGTCCGTTCAGGTCCACGAACGCCGACATCAGCGTCCCGACCCCGGCGCGCACGGCGCTCTCGAAGGGAGGCAGGTACACATCCCGCAGCGTGGCCTCAGAGATTTCGCCGTTTTCGTAGTCGCGGCCACCTTCCGCTGCGCCGTAGCCGATGTAATGCTTGGCGCAGGCGACCAGCCTGTCAGGCTGAGACATATCATCCCCCTGGAAGCCGCGCACCATGGCAGCAGCCTGCCGCGCCCCCAGCAGGGGGTCTTCTCCGGCGCCCTCGGCGACGCGTCCCCAGCGCGGGTCGCGGGCGATGTCCACCATCGGGGCGAAGGTCCACTTGATGCCCTCAGCGGTGGCTTCGCGGGCGGCAACAGCGGCGGCGGCCTCGGTCAGAGAGGGATCGAAGGCGGCGGCCTGCCCCAGCGGGATGGGGAAGACGGTGCGGTAGCCGTGAATCACATCTCGCCCGAAGAGCAGGGGGATTTTCAGGCGGGATTCGAGCGCCAGCCGCTGGAGTTGATTGGCGGTTTCCACGTCGTCCATTTGCTCCATGCCCTGACCGGTGAGGGCGCCGGAGGCGTTGAGAACCGACCCAACCAGCCCCTGGCGGAGCATCTCCGGGGTCAGTTCCGGGCCGGGGTTCATCTGATTGAGTTGCCCAACCTTTTCTTCCAATGTCATTTGAGCGAGCAGGTTTTCGATGAAGGATTCCGATGAAGACATAAAACCTCCTTGATTATTGTTTGCGTTTCAACGTTGGAACGTTTGTAACTACCTACCCTGCGAGTAAGGAAACGGGCTGATAAGCAAACAAGGCGCGCAAGAAGGCATAGACATTTTTCTCTTGCTTACGGCAAGTTGAAATGACGGCTTGCAAACGGGCATAGACTTTAGCTCCCTGTTGGGTGCGGAAGCAGCCACTCACTTTTTGCTTGACTTTGGCCGGACGCAAGTCGCGTTCTGCCTGATTATTGGTGAAAGGTACTCCTTCTACCCAAGCAAACGCCAGCACTGCATCTTCATGTTCTTTCAGACGCCTCAACAAATTTCGCCCCGGAGTACTTTTGGGTCGGCCCTTGCCCGGTTTGGGTTCAGGCGGTGGCTCTTCCGCTTCCGCTTTGGCAAGGATGTCCCAATATTTCTGCCGCTTCTCTTCGGCCGCCTGCCCTTGCAAGGGGGGAGAGTGCGAAGCGTACTTATACAGGTCAAGCAAAAACGTTTGCATCTCTTTGGCCCACTCTGACCCCGTTTCGATCAACCCTTGCAACGCTCGAACAAGGTGAGCATTACATAACACATGGCGACACGCGCTAAATTTGAAAGAAGAAGCCAGACAATCGTGCACCGCATATCTACGAAACGCTTTCAAGACCGACGCTTCGCTACGCAGGGCTGCTTCTCCCCGTTTCTCGTGCACGAATGAGTGAGTGTACCAGGCATTGCTGGCCGTGTGTAACCATTGCAGCTTCCCTTCCATCCGCAACCCGGTTTCGTCAAAATGGACGACTTCCACCTGTTTCAACTGCTCCACGATGCTCTCTTCCAGCGAACGGGCCAACTCATCCCCCTCTTCCAGGGCCGTTTCCACCGTTTCGCTGTTCAACTCGTAACCATATAAATCCGCAAACAGGCAGCAGATTTGCTCCAATGGCATTTTGTGATCCACCGACGGTTTGGTCACCAAGGCGCGTACTCCCGCCCCATATTGCACGCTTGCTCGTACGTCCGGCAGATACTCACCCTGCTGAACGCAGCCACAGCATTCGATTTCGCCAATCTGGTGTTCCGTCACGTCCAGTTTCGGCCCCGGCAAGTCAAACACCTGCCGCTTCTTCACCACTCGTTGGGCTCGCTCCCCTTCAAACGACCGCCCGCAGCGTTTGCATGTCTTCGGCAGGTAAACCACTACCCGATCCGGCTTCTCGACAGCGCAAAGTGTCTTCCCCTTATGTCCTTTCTGTCCCCCAAAGTTCCGTTTTTCTTTTGGCAAAGCCGAACCGGCTCTCTTCTTACGATAGCCATTGCTCGATGGCGGCTTATGGCTATTGCTGCTGTTCATCCCCAAACGGCGACGTAATTCGGCATTCTCGGCTTGCAAACGGGTATTCTTGGCTTGCAGCCGTTCTATTTCTGCTTCCAAATTTTCAAGCCGTCCGAGCAGAGAGGTTGCCATCCATAGTTGTTCAGGCATGGGTATAGTTTAACACCATTCAGGGTAAAATGGGTAGGTAGTTACTCTTGTTGTTCTCTGGAGAGTATGAGCGAAATGGAACATGCCTATCAGCGTGCCCTGGATTATCTCTATAGCTTTGTAGATTACAGTCTGAAACATGCTTCGGAACTGGCGCAGGCAGATTTCAACCTTGAGCGCATGGAACGGCTCCTGCATTTGCTGGGCGATCCGCACCGCGCCTATCCAGTGCTCCACGTGGCCGGAACCAAGGGGAAAGGCTCCGTCTGTGCCTTGAGCGCAGCCGCGCTACGCGCCGCCGGCCTGCGCGTGGGGCTATACACTTCCCCCCATCTGCTCGATTACGCCGAACGCATCCAGATCAACGGGCAACCTGTTCCTCACGCCGATCTGGTCGAACTGGTCGAACGCATCAAACCTTTTGTCGCTCAAGTACCTTTTCTCACCACGTTTGAGATCACCACGGCGCTGGCCTTCCTCTACTTTGCGCTTCAGAAGGTCGAGATCGCCGTGATTGAAGTCGGGTTGGGTGGACGCCTGGATGCCACCAATGTCGTCTGGCCGCACGTGAGCGTGATCACGCCGATCTCATACGATCACACCCAGGTTCTCGGAAACACCCTGGCGCAGATCGCCCGCGAAAAGGCCGGCATCATCAAAGAAGGTCGCCCGCTCATCGTCGCCCGGCAGGAAGCGGAAGCGATGGAAGCGATCCGTCGCATCGCGGAAGAAAGGCGCGCCCCGTTGACCCTGATCGGTCGTGACGTTTTTGTGGAGCGCCGTTCGTTTGACCGCAAGGGGCAGCACCTCGCCATCTGGGATCGCCACGGTCACCGCCTGGAAACGCGACTCGCTCTCTTGGGCCCGCACCAGGTGGAGAATGCGGCGGTCGCAGCTGCCGCCCTTTGGGAACTTCAGGCGCAGGGCTTCCCGATCAGCGATACTCACCTGCGGCAGGGATTTTCCACCGTGCGCTGGCCGGCGCGCTTTGAAGTGGCGCGGTTCGATCCGCCGCTGATCTTCGATGCAGCGCACAATCAGGCCTCGTTCCGCTTCCTCGCCCAGACCCTGGCGGAAATCTTCCCCCAACATCCTGTTTCCCTGGTTTTTGGCGCCTCGGAAGATAAGGATATTCCCGCCATGCTGCGCGAGATTCGACCGCGCCTGAAAAAACTGCTGCTGACCCGTGCTCATCATCCGCGGGCGGCCTCCCTGGAGCATCTACAGGCCTGTGCGCAACAGGTCGGGGTAGCGTTCGAGAGCTATCCGACTGTGGAGCAGGCCTTTGGGCGTGCTCTGGAGCTATCGGCGCAGGATGGCAGCGCCGTGCTTGTGGCGGGTTCGATGTTCGTCACGGCGGAGGCGATGGAGCTCTGGTCTGCGCTTGCAGACAGGCTATCCAGCGCGCCTCGGCCTCCCCAGGCGGAGCGGGGATGACCAGCAGAACCGGCTGCGCCGGCAGGCGGGCGACGGGGATCGCGCCACTGCTTCCCCACCGCTCCCCGATCCAGCCGATAGCGCCGGGCGTCGTCTGCACCCGCAACAGCATCTCCTGCGGCGTCATGGCCAGGCGGGCGTTGGGCGTGATCGGAGCGCCGAGCCACTCTTCCAGGACTCGCCTCCCATCCTCCCCCTCCGGATAGGCCCACACCTCCACAGGCAAATCGGCGCCCCCAAGCTCCTTCCAGGAGCGCACCCTGCCCTGGAAGACTTGCCGCACTTCAGCCTCCCCCAACGATTGCACCCCGTTCCCAGGATGTGCGATCACGAGCGGCCGCTCCTCGCCAATGGCGAAGGCGACCCCCTTCAGCTTCCGCGGCTCCCCCCAGTGCAGCGCGCGTGGCGACTGACCGCTCAGCGCCAGCACCGTCCCCGCTGGCAGGCAGGATTCCAGCCCGGCCATCCACGTTCGCAGGGAGGCCGGGACATAGATCGTCCAGACCGCCGGGGTGGAGGCAGGGGCGGGCGTACAGGCGACTGCGATCCCGATCAGGCCCAGAACAAGGCTCCGCAGGCGCATCGCAACTCATCTCAGCATGGAAAGCGCCAGGGTCAGGCTTCCGCCCACCGCACAATAAAGGACAAAGGGCCAGAGGGAATGCGTCTGAAGATAGCGCAGCATCCAGCGGATCGCCAGCCAGCCGCTGAGGGCCGCCGTCAGCATTCCGATCCCCAGTGCTGGCAGAAAGGCCCCGGAGGGGGGATGTCTCAGGAGTCCCAGCAACTCGTAAGCGCCGGCTGCCAGCATCACCGGCATCGAAAGCAGGAAGGCAAAACGGGCTGCCGCCGCCCGATCCAGGCCGCGCAGCATCCCGCCGCTCAACGTGGAACCGCTGCGAGAAGCGCCGGGGAACACCGAAAGCACCTGGAACAGGCCAATCCACAGCGCATCCTTTGCCTGCAGCGACTCCAGTCCCCGCTCTCGCCTGCCGAACCTCTCAGCCAGCGCCATCAAAATCGCCGCCGTCCAGAGGCGCACCGTGGCCTCCAGCAACGGTTGGGAAAAAAGAGCCGTCACCGCATCGTGCAGCAAAAAGCCCACCACCAGGGCGGGCAGCGTCGCCAGCAGCAGAAAACGCGTCAGGCGATTTTCCGCTCCCCAGAACGGAGCACGGAGCAGGGAACGTCCCAATTCCCACCATGTGCGCCAGAAATAAATCAGCACTGCCAGCAGCGTTCCCCACTGCACCAGCACCAGAAAGGCAAACATCGCCGGCCCAGAAGACAATCGGAACAGGTGCTGCGTCACGAGCAGGTGGGCGGTAGAAGAAACAGGCAGGAACTCTGTCAAGCCCTGCACCAGACCCAGGAAAAACGCTTGAAAGAGAGTCATTTTTACTCCTTTTTAATTTTCTACGAAGGACGACCGCGAGATCGCCCCTCGGAACGGGCTTGCGCGGGAAGCATCCCTTCCGGCAAGAGGGTCTTCGACTGCGCCTTCAACCCCGACCTGGAGCCGCCAGCCGCGCCCGGAGCCCCTTTGCCCACCCCGGCTGCGAGCTCGCGCGGCCTGCGCGTGTTTTTGATCTTTTGATCCCAAGAAACCAGAGATGAAATTCTTGCCATAAAAACGCTTTGTGTCTTTGAGACTTTGTGGTGAAAATAAACCACGAAGGCCACCAGGGCACAAAGTTTTCCTCGTTCCTGGACAGTCTGCTTTCCTGACCGGCTGGAAAGCCTGTCCGTAACTATTCAGCCATGTCATTGCGAGCCGTTTTCTGGCGAAGCAATCTCCCGTTTCTCAGGCCAGCTTGACCGCTTAGGGATTGCTTCGTCGCAAAGAACGCTCCTCGCAATGACAAACACAACCGTTTTGATGCAAGACTGAACAGTTACGCCTGTCCTACGTTTCCACCGTCCATCGCCTGACCGGCTGGAAAGCCCGTCCTACCGCCGCCCGCAGTCCGCGGTCTGGGGTAAAGCAGGTAGCTACGGGTCCAGGGATGAAGGCGCAGACGGAGCCCGCCCGCCGTACAGACAGGCAGGCCATGACATTCGCTACCAGTCTTCGGAAGCCTGTTCGTCTTCTCTTAATCTTAAATAAGACTGATAGCGCCGGGGATGAATCTCGCCACGCGCTACCGCAGCCCGTACCGCACAGCCCGGCTCGTGACGATGGGTACAATCGTTGAATTGACATTGAGCCACCCGCGGCGCGATCTCACGGAAGTAGCCATCTATCTCTTCCGGCTGGGTGTCCCAAAGCGCCAGCGACTTCCAGCCCGGTGTGTCGGCCACATAGCCCCCTCCCTCCAGCGGGATCAGTTGACGTACCACGGTGGTATGCACACCACGGCCAGAGCGCCCCACCTCGCGCACCGCCAGCCCTAACCCCGGCTGGATGGCGTTCAGCAGGCTGGATTTTCCGACCCCACTGGGGCCTGCCAGGGCGCTGATCTTCCCCTGGAGCCGGGCTTTGAACGCATCCAACCCCAGCCCGCTCTGGACGGAGGTATAGAGGAGCGGGTAGCCGAGCGTTTCGTAAAGGTGAAACATTTCCCGCGCCGTCTCCTCCCCCACCAGGTCCACCTTGTTCGCCACGATGAGCGGAGGGAGGTGTTGCTTTTCGGCGATCACCAGAAAGCGGTCCAGCATTCCCCAGCGCGGCTCCGGCTGAGCACAGGAAAAGACCAGCACCACCTGATCGGGATTGGCGAGGAGGATTTGCTGATAGGCCCCATGCGGGCGCGGCGCAAGGCGCATGATGGCGCGCTTTCGAGGCTCGATTTCTTCGATCACACCGCTCCCATCGGGTAGCAGGCGCAGCCAGACCCAATCCCCCACCGCTACCAGGTCCCCCTGTCGCGGGCCTCGCTTGAGCCGCCCACGCAGCCGCGCCGGGATGATGCCTTTTTCCGTCTGCACCATGAACAAACCGGCATGGAGACGCAGCACCAGTCCACGTTGCAGATCGCTCATGGCTTCGCTCACGGCTTTGGGGTCTCAGTAGGAATGCCGCCTAAGGGAGTGGGCGTGCGCGTCACGCCAAAGGTGGATTCCCACCAGTAGAGGGAACGTGGCTGGCCATAGAAATAGCTTTCGATCATCCGACGGAAGATCGGGGCCGCGTAATCGGAGCCTTCGCCTGCGTTTTCCACGATCACCGCCACGGCAATATCGGGCTTATTCGGGTTGTTCGCCATGGTAAACCCGGCAAACCAGGCATGGGGCGCGCCCGGAATGCCTGATTCAGCCGTCCCGGTCTTCCCGGCGAGCGGAATCCCGAGGCCGGAAAGGCGATAGTAGGCCGTGCCGCGCGGGTTCTGCACGACCTGAATCATTGCATCGCGGATCACCTGCAGATTTTCCGCGCGTAACGGCAACATGCCCACCGCTTCGGGGCGGAAGGCACGCAGGAGCGTTCCATCTACCGCCTGGATTTTTTCGATCACCTGGGGACGATAGAGCGTCCCGCCATTGGCAATGGCGGCGATGAAACGGGCTACCTGAAGCGGTGTGACCCGCACATCTCCCTGCCCGATGGCCTGATTGGTAATCTCCAGGAGCGTCTGCGGCTCACCGATGTTCCCGCTGGCCTCCGGCACGTCCTGAATGCCCGTCGGCGCACCAAGGCCAAAGGCGCGTGCCATGTTGGCAATATCGCCCCGCCGCTCATATTTGTACAACGTCACCCCGATATGCCAGAACCACGGGTTGCAGGAACGCATCAATCCTTCAGGGAGAGTGAGCACGCCGGAGGGCCTGGTTTTACACTCGCCTTCGGTCTGCAATTGCTGCTGACAGTGATCCCACGTCCAGTCATGGAGCACGATATTGGGCAGTTCTGTAAAATCATACTGACAATCGTAGGTGGTATCGGCCGCGAAAAGGCCGCTTTCCATCCCTGCCGCCATGGTGATGATCTTGAAGACCGAGCCGAGCGGATATTCCCCTTGCGTGGCGCGATTGACCAGAGGCGTGTTGGGGTCGTTCAACAGGTCGTTGAGCAAAACGTTATTGCGGTTCTGTGGATCGAACAGGTTGGGATCAAAATTCGGCGAGGAGGCCAGGGCGAGGATGCGCCCGCTGTTGACTTCCATGACCACGATGGCGCCGCGGAAACCAGCCAGCGCCCGCTGCGCCTGCAATTGCAGATTGCGATCCAGGGTGAGATAGACTGAGGCCGCGGCTTGCGGATCGGTGGAAGCGATCAGGTTTTTGATGGTACCATCCGCCGAGGCAACGTAGAGCTTTGCGCCATGCTTGCCGGCCAGGTAACTTTCGGCAGATTTCTCGATCCCAGCAGCGCCAACCCGTTCATCGCCCCGATAGCCGCGCCGCCGATACGGGCGCAGATTCTCCTTCGAGATCGAAAGCAAATAGCCCACGGTCTGAGGCGCAATGCCCTGATCGTAGTAAAAGCGGGAACTGTAGGGAGTGAGCACCAGCCCGGCCAGGTTCAGACGCAACAAACGTTGCGCCGCATCCCCGTTTGTCTCCCCGATGGGGATATACCAGTCGGGCAGGGCGTTGGCATACCGCTCGGCGATCACCGGCGCAGGCAGCCCGGTGACTTTGGAAAGTTCACTGAGCAGGAACCCCTCCGTATCGGGGTTGATCTGACCAGGGATAATCCCAATCGCCACGATGTCACTTTGGGTGGCAATGGGCAGGCCCTGGCGATCGTATATATCCCCGCGCGCCGGGATCTCGTAGCTGGTAACCAGCCGCCCGCCCCCCTGAAGCTCCGGCAGGATCAGGCCGGGGGACCAGAGCAGGCGCCAGCCGCCGTGCTCCAGGTTCAGCTGGAAGGGAATCTCACGGCTCAAGTCGCCGAAGAGCGCGGTGTGATAGGTCAGGCGAACATTCAGCGTTGCCGAGCGTGGGCTGAGCGAGGAGGAAAGCACCTGATATTCCAGATCATAGGCGCTCATTGCGTCCCTGGATTCAGCGTGCATTTTGGAGAAGTCATCCAGCGAAATGGCGCCCCGGCTGTTCTCGCTGAGCAGATCGTACATCGTAGCGTAATCGTCCTGGCGATAGGCCTGCAAATATCGCTCCAACGTTTCGCCGGCATCCGGGGGAGCGATGCGCGTCACATTCGGTGGCGGCAGGTTCGGCGTGGAGGTTGCCATCGCGCCTTTTGGGCCGGAAGTCGGAGGCGCACAGGAAATGAGCAGGGAGAGGAGCGAAAAAACCAGCAGAAAGCGTTGAGTCCGTTTCATCATCGCGGTTCAAACCCTGGAAAATAAAGCGGATAGACCATACAACGATAGTGCAGGAACTCCTGGCAGGCCGAAGGCGCCACAGCGCTCGGGCGCAGGCCGGCTGCCTGGAGCAATCCCACCAGATGGCACAGGGGCAGTCCCATCACGTTGGCAAAACATCCCTCCAGAGCATCCACCGGGCGAAACCAGGGATGTTGAATGGCATAAGCCCCGGCCTTATCCAGCGGATCACCGCTTGCGACATAGGCTTCGATCTCTTCATCGGAGTAAGCGCGCATGGGGACATCGGTCACGGCATATGCCTTCTGGCAGGTAGCACGTTCAGGATCAAAAACGGCCAGGCCGGTGAAGACCTGGTGCACACGGCCGCGGAGTTGACGCAACATGCGCCGCGCTTCTTCGGCATCCTGGGGCTTTCCCAGAACCTGGCCATCCAGGAAAACGGTGGTATCCGCGCCAAGATATATCCCTGGCGCAGCGTGCACCTGGGCAGCGGTGCGCGCCTTGGCTTCAGCCAGGCGCAGCACATATTCCTGGGGCGGCTCTCCCGCTAAGGGGCGTTCATCCGTTTCTACAGGAAGCACCTCAAAGGAGAGACCGAGCAGTTTGAGCAGTTCGCGCCGTCTCGGTGAATTGGAAGCCAGGATAAGAGGCATGGGGAAGATTTTATCACACCTGACCGTGACGCATTGCGCGATCGTGCAAGAGAGATTGGCCGGCTGGAGGAATGTATATCCGCAGCGCACGCGGCAGGACGCTTAATGTCACTTCTCGTCCTCCGAGCATGGGTTCGCCATCGAGTTGAAGCGGGAAAGGGGTTTCCGAGGTGACGCGCAGATGACGAAAGGAGAGACGGCGCACGTTCGGAGCCTCGAGGTGATGGCCGGCCATCAGCGCAAAAAAGTGACGAAAGGTATCGCGCAGGCTCTCGCCGCCAAAGAGCCACAGGTCCATGACCCCATCATCAATAAAGGCGTGGGGCGAAAGTACCGCCAGCCCTCCGAGATAGCGGCGGATGTTGGTGGCCACCGCTAACAGGTAACGACCCTCGATTTCCTGGCCTTCCTGCCAGACTCGCAGATGAAGCCCATGCCAGAACGTCGCATTCCAGACGGCGGTAGCGGCATAGTGGGGAACGGAAATGTACTTGTAAAAGCGAGGCCGCGGTTCCAGTTTGTGCACCGTCAGGGCATCCAGCCCCAGGCCAGCCCAGAGCAGGAAAGGCATCTCATTGCACAGCCCGACATCCACAGCATATTGGGGCGAGCGCAGCAAAATCTCCAGGTTTTGGCCCAGCGTATACCAGGAAAACCAGCTAAAAGAGCGTAGCCCCATTTCCTGCGCCCAGACGTTCGTCGTCCCGGCCGGGAGCACCCCCAGAACCGTCTGGCTCCCCTGCAAGCCGGCAGCCACCATCCCCACCGTTCCATCGCCGCCAATCGCGAAGAGGGCATCGTAGCCATCCAGCGCCGCCTGACGTGCGACCTGCATGGCATGACGGCCATTCAGCGTTTCCAAAACCGTGACCTGCCAGCCGCGCTTTTTCAAACGATGGACCAGGGAGGGGATAAAAGGGCGCACAGGGAAGCGCCCCGCTGCCGGATTATAGAGGAGTATGCTGCGCATGGCGAAATTATACAGGATTCGATCCCTCAGCCCAAGTGCCATAAAGGCACACAGAACAAAAAGGGTGAGCCTCCTCCTCAGGCTCACCCCATCGCTCCCTTCTGCCACAGGCAAAAGGGATTTTATGCCTGGAACGGTTCAAAATACTGAATATCCAGGATGGAACCCTGGCGCTCATGGGGCGGTTTCAGCACGGCGCGCATGGGCATACCGATCACCAGCGATTCCGGATCGGCGTGGAGAAAGTGCACAATGCCTCCATCTCCAAAGCTCACCAGGCCGACGATCTGCGGCGTTTCCAGCGGGCGACCTTCAACATCCACATACAGCACGGTGAAGGTATGCAATTCCCCCACCAGGCCCATATCGCGCCAGTCGGTTAGCTCACCCAGGCAACGCTCACAAAAAGCAGTCGCCGGCACATAGGTACGGTCGCATTTCGGGCAATAGCTCCCCAGAATTTTGCCCTCATCCTTCAGGGCGCGGAAAAAGCGCTCACCGGCCAGGCCATACGTGTAGCGATGGGCGGCGGGCAGATTGCCGAACCAGGCCTGGGGCGCCAGCGGGTCTCGTTCGAGAAATGTCATGGCTGCCCTCCTATCGAATCGGTTTGAAGTACAGAATGTCGGTAATCGCCCCGGTGCGCTCGGCAGCCGGCTTCCATACCGCCTGGACACGCATCCCGATATGCACTTCCTTCGGGTCCACCTCTCCCAGTTTGTGCAGGATGCCGCCCATGATCACCGAGGAGGGGCCGAGTTCCGAGGTGCCGTCCAGGTGGATCACAGCCGGAATTTCCGGCTCGCTGATGCGCCGCATATCCCAGGTGATATAGCACAGGGAAAAGGTGTTGACCGTGCCGGTATCCGGCAGTTCGACATATTCCTCCATCGGGCGGAAGCACCATTCGCAGACGGTGCGCGGGGGTACAACCACCTTGCGACAGTGGCTGCAGCGCACCCCCAGGATGACGCCCCGCTTCAGGCCGGCCAGATAGGTGCCAATGGCGATACCGCTATCCCAGGCATATTCCGCCTTCAGTTCGTCCATCTGGTAAAGCACTTTCCCCTGCCGAAAATCCTCTTCGCTCAGGGAAACGCCGGGAAATTGCTTGAATCGAACGGTCATGCTTGCCTCCTTATCTACCCATCACTACGACTGTGCCTACCTGCATCAGGTCGCCCCAGGCCTGGGCCACGCCGCGGCGCGGATTCCCCGGCACCTGACGTTCCCCGGCCTCGCCGCGTAACTGCCAGAAGAGCTCGGCAATCTTCATCAGGCCGGCCGCAGCAATCGGATTCCCTACCCCTAACAACCCGCCAGAGGGGCAGATCGGCAGATCACCATCGCGCTCCGCTGTGCCATCCAGGTAAAGTTCAATGGCGCGGCCGCGCGGCGCAAGCTGTAACCCCTCCAGGTGATGCAGGGCTTTATAGTCGAACGGATCGTATGGCTCGGCAATGTGAATTTCCTTGCGTGGCTCCTTGATGCCGGCCATCTCATAGGCCATGCGCGCCGCGTATTCAACGTAGCGTGGATAGACGAGATCGCGATTCGTCCAGTAGGCCGTATCCAGATGCCAGCCGACCCCCTCGATCCAGACCGGCTTATCGGTGAGTCGTTTGGCCACATGCTCGGCAGCCAGCACAATCGCCACCGCTCCATCCGACACCGGGCTGACATCCAGGCGTTGCACCGGCCAGGCCAGCACCTCGGAATTCAGCACATCCTCCACCGTGATGTTCGCATCCCCAAGCAGGGCGCAGGGGTGCGCCGCCGCATTTCGCTTATGGAGCACGGCAACGCGGGCAATATCTTCCTTTTTCAGCCCATAGGTGCTCATATAGCGGTTCATTTCCAACGCAAAAATCCACAGCAGGTTTGGCCCCAGGGGGCGCTCCGTCGTGTGGTCGAAGATCGTCAGGAAGGCCGCCTGCGCGTGAGGATAGTAGGAGGACATTTTCTCCTCGGCGACCACCAGCACCACATCGAACATGCCAGAGGCCACATGATACCAGCCCTGGATGGGGACAAAAACCCCTGTGCCGCCGCCGACATAGGAGCGCATAAACGGCTTGCGCCAGCCGCCTGCTCCATCCGAAGCATATTCCCCGTTCATGTGCACCCCGTCAAAAGCATCGGGGGCAGTGCCGAAGCAGACGGCATCTATATCATCCATCGTTAATTCACAGGATTCCAGCGCCATGCGCGCCGCTTCCCAGGAAAGTTCCTTCGGGGTTTCCAACGCCCGCCGCACGAAACGGGTCATGCCGGCCCCGATGACAGCTACTTTTCGCATTCCCATAGGCTCCTCCGTGTTCTTAGTTGCTCAAGATGGCGACCGCTCCGCTGGTGGTCGGTACGCCGCGCCAGGATTGCACCAGCGCTACTTCCGCTCCTTCCACCTGATGGGCGCCCGCTTCGCCGCGAAGCTGGAAGACCGCCTCCAGGGTGCGCATCAGGCCGGTGGCATCGAGCATGTGCCCAACCCCCAGGCTTCCGCCGGAGGGATTGACAGGTAGCTCCCCGTCCAGGTCGAAGGCGCCCGATTCCAGCAAGCTCCCCGCTTCTCCATAGCCACAAAACCCCAGGGCCTCCAGGGTTTGCAATTCTTTGTAGGCATAGGTATCGTCTATCTCTGCCACATCCACTTCGTTCCAGGGGTCACGCAGGCCGGCCTGCTGATAGGCCATTTGAGCGGCCTCCTGAATGTAGGGCAGGTTGCCCCATTCGCGACTCTCCAGAGAGGGCGAATCATTACACCAGCCAATGCCGCGGATCCAGATCGGGTCCTGGCGCAGCGCACGCGCTACCTCCTCCGCAGCCAGCACCATCACGATAGCCCCATCCGTAGTCGCAGCCGTCTCGCGCTTCCCCAGCGGCCAGGCCAGAGGCGGCCCGAAAAGCACCTCCTCCAGGCTGAGGTCCGCGCCATAGGCAGCCAGGGGATTGCGCAGCGCGTTGCGCCGGTTCTTGACCACCACGGCAGCACATTGCTCACGGGTGGTGCCGCTCTCGTACAGATAGCGATGCATCTCCATTCCGGCCACAAAATGGGTGTTCAGCCGCAGGGGACGGTTCAGCACCGGGTCCTGAGCGTAGGCGAGGATGGTATCCGGTGTCAGGAGATTGGAGGCCTTGCTATGCCCCTCGACAACCACCACGCGGGCAATCCCGCTGCGGATCAGCATCACCCCGGTCGCCAGGCCATGCAATCCATCGCCGGTGATGGTATGCACGGGCTTGAGCGCCGCTCCCAACTGATCCGGCACATACTCATCGAAAATGCTTGTCCCCTCAATGAAATCCTCGGCCACCGTGACGAAGGAGTCCACGTCGCGGCGCGGGTCAACGCCGGCGTCCGCATAGGCCCGCACGGCCGCCTCATACATCAGCTCCTTATAAGACAAATCGGGTGTCTTTGGCCGAAAGCCCGACCATCCGACACCCACAATGGCAACACGGTCGCTCATAGAGACTCCTTTCCTGGGGAATTAGGTAGGATGGGTGAATTATATCATTTGCGGTTCAACCCGTCTGAAAACGGAGAGAGGCACCTTGAGGAGCAATTTGCAAGGCGAAAGTACGACTCCGCAGGCCGGCCCGCGCGAAGGCCTCTTGCATGGGCGGGGCAACGGGTGGCATTCCTGGCAAAGAGAACGCAATCAACGAGGGTCCCGCGCCCGAAAGCGCCACCGCCGCGCCCAGGCTTTGGGCTGCCGCCAGCGCCTCCTGGGCGCCGGGAATGAGCGGCAGGCGATAGGGCTGGTGTAGCTCATCCTGCATTGCCTGCCGCAGAAGCGTCAGGTCGCCTTCGGCAAACGCCTGCGCCACGAAAAAAGCGCGCGCCATGTTGCGCACCGCCTGCGAAAGCGAAACCTGTTGGGGTAGAAAACGTCGTGAGACCTGTGTTGGCAAAGAAAATTCGGGAAGCACAACGGTAACCTGAAACGGTCGCCAGGGAAGGGGCCGCACGAGCACCTGCTCATCCTGGAACAGGGAAACGGTCAGGCCGCCGAGCAAAGCCGGCGCCACGTTATCCGAATGCCCTTCCAGCCGCGCTGCCAGGAGCAGGAGTTCCGTCGAAGGGAGAGGGTTGCCCAGCAAGGCATTGGCTGCCAGCAATCCGCTGACGATGGCCGCGGCGCTCGATCCCAGACCGGAGCCCCACGGAATGCGGTTGTGGGCCCACAGGTGCAACCCCTGCGGGAACGGATGCCCGCACACTTCATAGACGCGGCGCATCGCCCGCACCACGAGATGCTCCCCGGCTGGGAGTATCTGACCTTCCCCCTCGCCGTGGGTGTGAATGACTATCCTCTCCCCTTCCAGGGAAACGCGCGTTTCGTTCCAGAGGTCCAGCGCCAGCCCCAGGGTATCAAAGCCGGGTCCCAGGTTTGCTGTCGTGGCCGGAGCGTGAACCGTGATGGCAGCGGGCATGGGCTACGCGGAGGGTCGCAGGAGCACTTTCAAGACACCCGGCTGGGCTGCCCGATCAAAGGCCTGCAGGGCCTGTTCCAACGGGAATTGATCCATGATCAAAGGCGTGGGATCGATGCGGCCGCTTTCCATCAGGCGCAGCGCCGGTTCAAAGGGGCCACAACGGGAGCCGAGCACCTGAATCTCATCCACTACCAGCGAGGAGAAATTGAGCGGTAGCTCGCCTTTGTAGGTGGATTTCATCACCAGCAGGCCGCGCGGACGCACGGCACGGCGCGCAATGCCGAACCCTTCGGGTGAGCCGGTGGCCTCAATCACCACATCCCAGCGTCGCGGCGGGATCGCCTCCTCGTCAATGGCGGCGATGCCCCAACGCTTCAGCAGGGCACGGGGTTGCTCGCGCCGCGCCAGGACGCGCACATCGCATCCCGTCTGCGCTACCACCTGGGCGATCAGCAATCCCAATCGCCCTGCTCCCACAATCAGCACCCGATCCGTGGGGTGGATATGCGCCTGCTCCAGGATTTCCAGGGCTGCGGCCAACGGCTCGGTGAACACCGCTTTCTCATCCGGCAGATCGGGGGGAACAGGATGCAAATTGGTCAGCGGCAATCGGGTGTATTCGGCAAACACGCCATCGCGGTTGACAATTCCCAACACCGTGCGATTCTCACAATGGGTGGGATAGCCCCTGCGACAGGCCTCACACTGTCCACAGACTGCGTTGATCTCCCCCACCACCCGCTGCCCGATCCACGCAGCATCCGGCGCTTCTACCACTTCGCCGACAAACTCATGTCCCGGCACTCCCCGATAGGGATAGTAGCCTTTGACCATTTCGAGATCGGTGCTGCAAATGCCGGCCAGGCGAACCCGGATCACAGCCTCTCCTTCGGCCTGCGGGCGCGGGATCGAGCGCAAATCCAGTTTTTGATCTTCAAGCCAGAGTGCTAACATAGCGGAGAAATGAAAGAAGGACGAGGATACAGTCAAATTTTACCTCTTTTTTCCTGCGCCGATTGCTGTTATACTCGCGCCCGATGAACGGCATTGGTATTTTCGGAGGCACTTTTGATCCTCCCCACCTGGGGCATCTGATCCTGGCCGCCGAGGCCGGCTTTCAGCTAAAGCTGGAGCGGGTGCTGTGGGTGCTCACTCCCACCCCACCGCATAAGGAGCAACCGCTCACACCGCTGTTCCATCGCCTGGAAATGGTACGTCGCATTGTGGCCCAGGATGCGATGTTTGAATTTTGTGACCTGGAGCTTCAACGGCCAGGTCCTCACTATACCGTAGATACCCTCTCCCTGATACGCGAAAAATATCCACGGGAGCGTCTGGTGCTGCTCCTGGGGGGCGATTCGCTGCGCGATCTACCGCGCTGGTCGCGCCCGGCTCAACTCATCGCGCTGTGCGATGGAATTGGCGTCATGCGCCGTCCCGGAGACGTGCTTGATCTGAACGCGCTGGAGGCTGATCTGCCCGGCCTGCAGGCACGCGTGCAATTTGTAGAGGCGCCGCTTTTGCAAATTTCCTCGCGGGAAATTCGCCGCCGCATTGCCCAGGGATGGCCGTTCCGCTACTACCTGCCTGCGACGGTTTATGAATATATCGAGCAGCACAGGCTTTATCGCCCCACGTGAGCGGGCGTGACAAGATCACCCGGCCCAGGCGGGGTTAAAAATTCTGGCCCTCATCCAGCAGGCCTGACATCCTCCGCGCTGGTGTACACTTCGATCCCCAGCATGCGCGCCAGTTCCGCATCCTTCTCGTAAATCACCGGCGAAATCAGAATCGCTCGATCCGCCTTGCGCCCCACCCGCTTCTCATAGGAACGAACCTTGCGCTCAAAAGTATAGACATCGGCGCGGCTTACAGAAGCCTTGATCTCACACACCAGCATCTTCCCGTTGTAGATCACCACATCCAGTTCCACCTGATCCGGCCGCCCAAACACCTCTCCGCTCTCATCTCTGTACTGCACCCGCTCCACTTTCACCCCAAAGTTTTCCTCCAGAATGCCACGCAAAGCGTTGCGGAAAGCATCTTCGCTCATGATCCCCCAGCGCGCCCCCAACGCGCCAACGGTCTGTTCAATCCGTCTGTCCACACGCTGAATTTCCTTGCCCTGACGCTGGATTTCCTCCATCAGCGCGCGGATTTGCCGCTGGTTCTCTTCCCAACGCCGTTCATTGGCTTCCCAACGCCGTTCTGAATTCTCCTGCACTCGGCGGATTTCGGCCAGCACTTTTTCAAAGCGACTCTCCGTCTCCGCACGGCTCAGGCTGTGTTCATGCACAATGTTCCACACCCAGTTATGCAGTTCCAGGTCCTCGGTGATCAACCTGGGCAACTCTCGCCGAATAATCTCGCGAATTTCTTCTGCCATCGTCGTCTCCTTGCGTAATTTTATCATAACAAGTGGGGGATGGATGATAGGCGGTGGACAGGTCCCCGCCCCGCCAGTTGCCTGTGATGCCGATGGATGAAGCCCCCGTTTTATCACCGCCTTCTGCTCCTGATACTGGTTTGCTGTGCCTTCTGACAGGCCAGAAAGCCTGTCCTACAGCGGTCTGCCGTCCTCCGGCTGTCCGCGGTCTGCGATTCGCGGTCTATCTACCAATCGCAATCCCCACATGTGTTCACCCCTGCCATGCGGCCTACATATTTGTACATCGTCACATCGGTAAACGGCTCTCCCAGGATTCCATCGTGAATCGCCCAGGAGCGCAAGCAAATGCTGTTCACGGCCTCGGGTCGGCGAAAAGGGGAACCATCCAGAAGAGGGATCAGATCGCCGCCGGGTGAGAAACCGGCCTGAATCCGCTCCATCAGTTTCCGCCCCTTCTGGTAGGCGAATCCGTAGCGCTCAAAGATCACCGCATTGTGGTAATAAAGGGGTTCAACAAAATATATTTCATGCCCCAGGCCCCTGACAAAACGCTCAAAAGCCTGAATCGCCTGGCCGAGAAGGCGCAGCCCGCGACGCACCTGCCCCGGCGCCAACCCCGCTTCCAGAGCCGCCTTTTCCGCCTCCAGATTGCGCCGCAAGATACCGAAGCGCGTCGGCGTGCCGTCAGGCATACGGTCAACGTCAAAGCGAGGGGAGTCCGGATCGTTCAGGATGTATAGCAGGACATGAATCTGACCGTTCAGCGTATCCGTCAGGTGGGCATACAGGATCGGGTCAGGAAAACGCGGTTCATGGTAAAGGGCCATCTCCACATCGGAGCTACCGGGCGCAAAGCGGAAGCGCAGGAACTGCCGGATGCGCTGGGAATCCAGGGCCGGCAGCCGAAAGCGCTCGATCAGCACCTCTGGAATAGCCAGAGCGTAAAGGCGACGTTTCTCCTCTTCGGGTAAAAGATTGATGCTCGCAATGGTAGAAGGCATAGACGCTCCATCAGCGGATGCGAAATTCGCGCTCTTCCTCCCGACGCCGATCGCGTTCAGCGATTGCCTCGCGCTTGTCGTGGACTCGTTTGCCGCGTGCCAGCGCGATCTCCACCTTCAGCCGCCCGTTTTTCAAATAGGCACGGGTAGGGATGATCGTCATCCCCTTCTGGCGCGCCTTGTTCCAGAGTTCCAGGATTTCTCTCTTGTGCAGTAAAAGGCGGCGCGGGCGGCGCGGATCGTGATTGAAGCGACTGGCCGGGTCATAGGGAGCGATATAGGCATCTATCAACCAGGCGCCGTCCGGCTCCACCCGCACGAAGGCCTCGCTCAGGCTCATCTGACCGGCCCGAGCAGCCTTGATTTCACTCCCCTGCAAGACGATTCCGGCCTCATAACGCTCCAGGAGGAAATATTCAAAGCTGGCCTTGCGATTGGTAGCCACGGTCTTCTCGCTCATCCTGCTCCTCCCCAGTGTAAGAAGGCGCCAATTGTCAACAGAATCTGCCCCAAGTGGTAGAGGATCATGTTCCAAAGCCGACCATTGCGCAGTGGCCTGACAAAGCGATTCCAGGCCAGAATGAGATCGGAAACATAGAAGAACAGAGCACCGAAAGAAAGACTCAGCGAAGCGCGAGCACTCCAATCGGGTCGAAAGAGCGTCATCAACGCCGAAAGGATCATCAACGTAAGGGTCAGACCGTAAACATAGATGGGCACAACGAGATTTGCACTCTGCCGCTCCAGTGCACCCTGTGCAATGCGGCGCAGAAGGCGCGCTGCGCTCAAGGCCAGAACGATGGCAATGGGTACGCTCCAGAGCGGGGAAACTTCTGCCAGGGGCGTATTGATGCTGAAGATATAGGCCAGATGGGCCAGCAGAAAAGCGAACAACCCGGGCAGGAACCAGCCTTCAAACAGCAAAGCCAGGTCACCCAGCAGGGAAAAGAAAAGGCCAAGCGCAAAAAACAGGCTGCCACCATGGAGCGGCGTGCGCGAAAGGAACCACAGGAGCAGGAAAAGCAGCATCAGGGGTTTGGCAATGCGCTCCAGACGTATTTCTCCTTTCGCCACCGCCACCCAGTCGGCGATAGCGGTACTGAGACAAAGCCCCAACCAGAGATCGTTCATGAACGCTCCTTCTTGCTTTGGATCCTGTAGCCGAGGCGATGGAGCACGTCTATCCTGTTGCGCCAGTTGGGCAGCGTTTTCACCCGCAGTTCGAGGAACACCTTGCGCCCGCTCATGGCCTCGATCTCCCGTCGCGCATCGCTGCCGACACGTTTGAGCATACTCCCCCCCTGACCAATGAGAATCCCCTTTTGCGACTCGCGTTCCACGAAGAGGGTGGCGCGGATATAAGCCCCATGTTCGTTCCGCTCGATGTACTCATCAATACGCACAGCCAGAGCGTGAGGCACCTCATCCCGCAGATGGAGCAGGGCGGCCTCACGAATCAACTCGGCCGCGATCTCACGCTCGTAGAGGTCTGTCACCTGGTCTTCGGGATAGAGCGCCTCCTGGATCGGGAGCGCCTGGATCAGCGTCTGAATGAGTTCCTCGCGCCCATCGCCGCGCGTTGCGGAGAGAAAGATCGCCTTCTGATGGGGTATCAGCACCCGATAGGGAGCAGCCTGACTCTCCCACTCCCCTTGAGGCAGCAAATCACACTTATTCAGACCCAGGATCACGCCGGTAGTGGGAGCGTCTTCCCGAATGCGCTGCACGATCAAACGCTCCTCTTCACCGGGCGGAAGCGAAAGGTCCACCAGGAAAAGGAGCACATCCACTTCCCCCAGGATTTCGGTAGCCTCCTGATTGAGAAATTCTCCTAACTTATGGCGCGGCAGATGAATGCCCGGCGTATCCATAAAGACGATCTGGGCCTGTGGCAGGGTCAAAATGCCCAACTGTCGCCGGCGAGTGGTCTGCGGCCGCGGCGAGACCGGGGCGATCTTCTGTCCCAGCAGTGCGTTAATCAGCGTGGATTTTCCGACGTTGGGGCGTCCAAGTACGGCTACAAAGCCAGAACGATATTCTGCCATCCCTTGTGTATCCTTCCTGAGCATCCGCTTTCTCTTGAGTCACGCGGAACGTGTTTTGTGTCAGACACGCAGCGTGCAGTCACGGGTCATCTGTCCCGTTCCGTGAAGCTCGGGGGAAGACGTTCATCCTCCGTTGCTGACCGTCTGCAGTTCGTCATCCCCACTTGTGGAGGCTCTTCCCATGAGCGCCTGGGAAACCATCCTGTCGTCATCTGCTCCTCGCCATCCACGATTCACCATCCATCTGCGAAAAAGATTCCCTTCCACGGCCTCAATGATACCATGAGATGAGTTCGCTACCCAAACGACTGAGTGCACGGAACGCACGGAGGGCGCAGATTTATGAGCGAAATGATAGCTTTTCCGACCCTTGAAGGTACATAAGAGAAATTTTGTAATTACCTACCAACTGCCCCCCCAACTATCCATCTTTGTTGCGGTAGAAAATTTTCTACCGTTACATTGCGAGCCACCGCAGGCGGCAAAGCAATCCCCATGTCGGCCAGGAGATTGCTTCGCTATGCTCGCAATGACAAGAGTTAGAGAGTTCTTCATCGCTTAGGGTAGGCAGTTACGAAATTTTTTTGCGGTCTATTTTTGACGAAATGTAAAATTATGTTTAGTTTCCGCGCCCTCTGTGGTTTCGGCGGTGAGAAAATTACTTTTTTGCAGCGGTCAATCGTGGTAAAATTTGAACTGGAGGGATGGCCGAGCGGTTTAAGGCGCCTGTCTTGAAAACAGGTTGGGGTATCCCCCCACGTGGGTTCGAATCCCACTCCCTCCGCTCTCTCATCCGACAGGATACCATTGAGTGGCCCATCTTCTTCATAGCCCCTCCAATGTCCCCTCACCCGCTCCTCCTTTCCTCAACATACACCGACATCCTGTGCACCATATCTGGCCAGAATGGTGCCTTCACCATCTGCCTGGAAGGACTCAGGGGGCAAGGTAATGCCTGAGCAGTACCGTCCCGCGCGCAATCTCTTGGGGCAAAAGGCGATGCAATGGTGACCGTTGTTTGAAGAGAGACACTTCTCCCTGTTTTCCATCCTTTTCAAGCCAGCAGAGGAGTTCGAGTGACGCTCTTCCGCGGTTCAAATGATGCTCAAACCATGCCAGGAGTCAGCTGATATTCATCACCAGCTCTCCCCGTTTGTATTTTTGCCTGCTCCGATACCGCTCTTTCACCCACCACGCTCAACGCGAGCGAGACCCGTGACCGGCAGAACTCCATGCAGTTGATCACCAGGTACATGTAGCGCCGAACAACACGGATGACAGCACACTGCTGGCAGAGACGCTGAGTGCTCTGAAAACTTGAGCGGGCGTGGGGATACTTTTCAGTGATGGAGGGTATGGAAGTTCTGAAAACGAGGAGTTGCTGGCAGAACATCCTGCCACCTTGATCCAGCCGGCAATTCGGATGCGACTCACGACCCGGAGCGGTTGTACCTGGAAGATTTCCAGGTGCAGATAAACGTCTCCGCCGAGCCAGATAAGCAACGAAAAAATGTAACTACTCAGCCATGTCATTGCGAGCCGTTTTCTGGCGAAGCAATCTCCTAATTTATCAGGCCAGATTGACCACTTGGGGATTGCTTCGTCGCAAAGAACGCTCCTCGCAATGACATCCCAAACGGTTTTGAGGCAGGGCTGAATAGTTACAGGAACGTTAGGTAACGTGAGCGTTACGCTTTAACCCAACTTTTGTGCAACCAGAAGCGATTCGTTGAAAAACGGCATTGAATCACAAGATTTTGGCTTCGGTTCAGGGGCTTGCGCCTGGTCGCAAGGCTAACACCCGACCTGAAAAGGCA
>Ga0081479_111270_pt1 | contig 34749 bp, 31 predicted proteins | sample MamHotmetagenome_FD_70984 | JGI IMG/M metagenome (GOLD analysis project Ga0081479, IMG submission 70984) | Hot spring cone microbial streamer communities from Mammoth Hot Spring (Liberty Cap Streamers), Yellowstone National Park, USA - T=72 v2... | ecosystem: Environmental > Aquatic > Thermal...
CCCTCCCCATCCTTATTGCGGTAGAAAATTTTCTACCGTTACATTGCGAGCCGCCGCAGGCGGCGAAGCAATCCCCCTATCGGCCAGGAAATTGCTTCGCTACGCTCGCAATGACAGGAGTCAGGGAGTTCTTCATCGCTTAGGGTAGGCAGTTACCCCATGAGCGAATGGGAGATTGCTTCGCTTCGCTTGCAATGACACGGGGCATTGAAAACCCTCTCCGATTTCAGTGCCAGGAACATTCCCGAAATGCCACCTTGCATGTTATAACTAAAAGCATGAAGAGGTTGCTCGGCTTGCTGACGTTTATCACGTTGCTCGTGATCGCCTGCGTCCCTACGCAGAAGCTTACGATTGCAGGCAACGTGGACTTGAATGATCTTCAACCCCTGGCAACGCCTGCCAACCGGCAGACATCGGCGTTGCGCGTGGCCATCGCGGCGGTGATTTCCCCCAAGGGCACGGTGGAATCCTATGCCCCCCTGCTTCGCTACCTGGAAGAAAAGCTCAACCGTCCTGTAGAGCTGATCCAGCGTCGCACCTACATGGAGATCAACGATCTGATCGCCCACGGGCAGGTGGATATGGCGTTTGTCTGTACCAGTGCTTATATTCAAGGACATGACACATTTGGCATGGAGCTACTGGTTGCCCCGCAGGTAAACGGAAAAACCACTTACAACTCCTTTTTGATCGTACCTGCAAACAGCCTTGCCAGGAGCATGGCGGATCTACGCGGCAAAGTTTTTGCCTTTACCGATCCCATTTCTCTGAGCGGGCGGGTTTACCCCACCTATCTGGTACAGCAATTGGGATTCACCCCTGAAGAATTCTTCTCACGCACGTTCTACACGTACAGCCACGACGAAGCGATTCGCGCCATAGCCAGTGGTCTGGCAGATGGCGCAGCCGTTGATTCGCTGGTTTACGCTTTCATGCTGGAACGCGATCCTGCCTTACGAGAAAAACTCAAAGTGATCCATACTTCGCCCGATTTTGGCATTCCACCGGTTGTGGTCAACCCGGCCATCCGTCCCCAAATCAAACACGAGCTGAAATCCATTTTGCTGGAAATGGCAAACGATGCCGCGGCTCAGGAGGCGCTCAAGAGTATCGGCGTAGAACGTTTTGTTCCCATCAGTGACGAAATTTACCAGAGCGCACGCGAATTAATGCGCACCCTCTTGCTATTCAATCAACCATGATGAAAAAAATTTTTGAAAAATTCTGGTCAATTGCCGGGGCAGTGAGTGTTTGCACAAAAATCCTCGGCATTGTGCTCGGCTCAACCCTGCTGCTTGGAACGGGGGTCATTTTTCAGGCGCGCGCTGCGTTTCAGGCCACGATGATGCGCCTGCTGGAGGAACAAAGTATTTCCGCAGCCCGCGATCTGGCGGCACGTGCCGCCGATCCCATTCTGCTCAACGATCTCGTGTATCTCCAGAATTTGCTGGACGAAACGGTCAAAAACAGCCCAAACGTGCGATATGCCTTCCTGCTCGATCCCCAGGGTCAGATCATCGCCCACACATTTCACGGCGGTTTTCCCCTGGCCCTTTTGTCGCTCAACACAGTCGCAGCCACCTCTCATCACCATACCGTTTTGATCCGCACCAATGAAGGACTCGTCTGGGATACAGCGGTGCCGATTCTGAACAGAAAGGTCGGGATTGCACGGGTCGGCGTTACCGACCTCTCTGTACAACGCGTTCTCTCTGAATTGACGCTACAACTGGGACTGACTATGCTGGTCGTCTCAGTCGCAGGAATTCTGGTGGCTGCGCTTCTCACCCTGATCCTGACCCGCCCCATCCAGGAATTGTTACAGGCTACGCGGGAGGTGGCAAAGGGCAACTTTGCCGTTCGAGTAAAACGTTGGGCAGACGATGAGCTGGGCGATCTGGCGGATGCTTTCAACCAAATGAGTGAACAGCTTGCGCTGACCGAAAATCTGCGACGCGAACGCGAATGGCTGCGCCGTCAGCTCCTGGAAAAAGTGATTGCTTCCCAGGAAGAGGAGCGTCGGCGCATTGCTCGTGAGCTTCATGATTCCACCTCGCAAAATCTTACCTCCCTGATCGTTGGTCTGCGAATGATTGAGGAAAACTGTCGGCAGTGCCCGGCGCAACCCAAGGCCCTGGAACTACGAGCCGTCGCCTCACGCACGCTGGAGGAGGTGCACGAGCTTTCGCTGCGCCTTCGCCCGCGCATCCTCGATGATTTAGGCCTGGCCGCCGCCCTGGAGCGCCTGGCAGCAGAATGGGAAGCGCGTTATAAAATTCCGATAGATGTGGCCATTCGATTAAACGAACGCCTGCCTGGAGCGGTTGAAACGGCCATCTATCGCATCGTCCAGGAAGCGTTGACCAACATTGTCCGCCATGCGCAGGCCCATTCTGCAAGCATCCTCATCGAGCGACGGGGCAATATGCTGCGAGCGATCATCGAGGATGACGGAATCGGCTTCGATCCGCAAACCAGATTTGGGGAACATCATCTGGGATTGTTAGGTATGCGAGAACGGGCAGAGCTCCTGGGAGGTAAGCTGGTCATTGAGTCGGCGCCTGGCGCCGGCACCAGTTTGCTGATCGAGATTCCGCTCTCCACCCTTTCCAGCGAATGAAATCGAGAGGAGAACCCACCATGAAATATCGTATCCTGATCGCCGATGATCATGCAGTATTGCGCTCAGGATTGAGGCTACTCCTCAGCAGCACGGGCGAATTTGAAATCGTGGGTGAAGCCTCCAGCGGTATCGAAACCCTCAACCTGGCTGAAACCCTTCAACCCGATCTGATCCTGCTTGACCTGAGTATGCCCTCGTTGGGAGGCCTGGATGCAATTCCCACCCTGCGCAAACTGGCCCCACAAAGCCGCATCCTGATTCTCACCATGTATGACGAACCTCAATACCTGCGCCAGGCGCTCAAGCGAGGGGCGCATGGCTATATCCTGAAAAAAGCAGCCGATTCCGACCTGTTCTCCGCGATTCGAGCTGTATTGCGAGGGGAAATGTATATCCACTCCTCGATGACGCGCGTGCTGCTGGATGATATGCTCTCAAAATCAAAGGCCGAGCAAAACGTCGGTGCCTGGAACACCTTGAGTGAACGCGAACAAGAGGTGCTGCGACTGGTTGCGCTGGGATATACCAGCACAGAGATTGCCGAGAAGCTCAATCTCAGCCCGAAGACAGTGGAGACATATCGCGCACGGGGTATGGAAAAGCTTGGATTACGTACACGAGCCGCCCTGGTGAAATTCGCTTTGCAAGAAGGCATCATCGAAGAAGAGTAACCATTCAGCCCTGCCTCAAAACCGTTGGGCATGTCATGGCAAGGAACGCTCTTTTTCGGCCCTGCACGAGGCCAGGCTGGCCAGGCACTACTGGCGAGCCGAAACGCGAAGCGAACGAAAGCTCTCCAGTTCGGTGCTGAGCCGCATCCAGTTCTCTACCAGCAGAACAAAATGGGGTGTTTGATCGCGAAAGAAAAAGGGCGAAAGAAAAAGGCGCAAAAGCCGGGGGGAAAGAGGCCAGCTGTTTAGCTCCAGGATGATCGCTGTCTTGTGCATCAGGGGTTCCAGAATCTCACGATTCCACGCGGAAAGACGCCCCGAAGGGAAGATCACGTGCATTTCACTGCTGATCACCCGACGCACCCGTTTGTAAGAGACATCGAAACGCAGAAAAGGAGTGGCAATGCGCACACTCTCCGCGCGGGGCTGCACATACGCCGCAGAGCGCAGTCCCCACAGGATCAAGGTCACCAGCAAAGCCAGGCCCCCGGCAAACCACAATGCCATTCGTCCAAGGGCCTCGTTCTTGAAAGCCGGGTGATCGGAAATCCCCCAGGCCAGGACAAAAAGCGCCACGGCCAGGAACAGCGTAGCCGGCCACCAGCGGTCTAACATGCGGGTATAGATGAGCAGAGGATAGCGATTCCCTTCGCGCTTCATAGGAGACGTTTTTGAAGCTCGACCATGGCCTGTTCCAGATGTTGACTGCGCAGCGCAAGCGTGACATCGCCGCGAGTTTTCTCAACGATGCCCCGCACCAGATCAGTCTGGCGACGCAGGTTATTGGTCAGGCCGTCCGGATAATCCATCGTCACCAGCACCGCATAAATCTCATCCATATACCCCAAAAGGCGCTCGGCTTCTTCGGAATAGCCATGGCGCAAGATGTCCATGATCCGCCGTCGCAATTCCCCGACGCTCTCCGCCAGGCCGGCCTGCGCTTCACCTGCGCCGCGAAGCGCAGCGGAGCGGCGTCAGGTGCAAGCGCGTGTTAGCCTGCTTCTACATTCTTCAGCGCCGCTTCAATCTGCTCCACCACGCTTTTCTGCGGCGAACCATCCCCTGGCTCGCGCTGGCGCGCAATGCGCTCGGCTTCCAGCAGCGGGATGCCCTCGGGAATGGGGGAAATGGTGTCGGGGCGCGGCGTGCCGATGTCGTTGACGCTCGTCTGCCACCAGTCGCGCAGCGCGATGAGCATTTGCCGTCCTTCTTCGCCGCGCTTCAGGCATGCGGGGATGATGGGGCGCAGCGGCGTGCCTTGCGGGCGGCCGCTCAGCACTTCGTCCAGCAGGAAGCGGTTGTAGCGCAGGGCGTAGATGAGGGCGTGCTGGTAGTAGCGCAGCGCGGCGTCAAAGCCGTTCTCCCACGCGGGCGCGTTGCCTTCCCAGGCGATATGCCCCTGCGTCAGCCGCAACGACGCCAGGTGATCGTTGTATTCGTACTGCTGGGCAAGTTGCTCCGCCTCCGCCAGCAACGGCGGGATGGCGGCATAGTCGCCCTGAGCGTGCTTGACACGGATGAGGCCTGTGAGGGCTAAGCTATCAAAATAATGACGCTCATACCAACCCCATTCTTTGTTTCTTTGGTAATAACTTTCTGCATCTGTCCATTGGCCGCCCAATTCACATGACATTCCAAGCCATACTAATGGTTCTTGAATTCCAGGATAATCTTTCAGCATCATTTTCGTTTCTAAGCTACGTTTTAGATATTGTTGCCCTTGTAAAATATTGCCACTCAAGCACAATACTATACCCATAAATCCATCCAGCGATGCCAGTTCGATTGCCCCCATCTCACCCATTTTTTTCGACAGAGTGTAAGATTCTTCATAACAGGCCTTTGCTTTGTCGGAATTCCCATATGCACCCCATATCCAGATTAGATCTCTCAATTGATGGATAATTGTAAAATACTCCTCACTTTCCCGAGCAATGGAGAGAGCTTTTTCAGAATTTTCTTTGGCTTCTGCTAAACGCCCCATAAGGGCAAATGCCCAATTCCAATCGCCAAAGAGCATAAGATTTAGAGATGGGGGGGTGCCAGGAATTTTCATCAGATAGGTTAATGCAGAATTGTGTGCTGCGTAAAACTCTTTCCAAATTCCCCGACGCCCACTTGCCCGCTTCATCTCAGCGTACGCCACTGACAAGCCATAATAATCGTGGTCTTTTTCAAAGAAATTTTTGGCGTCTCTCAAATAAGCTAATTGAGCATCCCATTTCCCTTCGTAACGAGCAATACGAGCCAGCTTAAACAATGCATCAGCCATGTGAAAGTCCATAATGCCCAAGTGGAGACTTTTCCTCAAAATCTCCAAAATCCTTTCTTTTTCCACGGGATTGCCCAAAACTTCGTATCTTGTCATCATACTGCCCCAATCGCACAACGCATAGGCTCTCAATTTCGGCTCGCACTTCTCGTTTTCGCCAATTGCTTGATAGGTCTTCTCCGCTTCAGCCCATCGCGCCTCCAGATGCGCCAACCTTGCATTGTAATACTCCCTCCACAACCTGCTATTCTCCCGCTCCAGCGGATACGTGTTCGCATCGTTCAGCAACGCGCGCAGGCGGTTGACCATGCGATAGCGCACCAACTCCTCCGCCATCTCCTGGAACAACTGGATGCCCGTCTCTTCATCGGCGCGGATGCGGTGATACAGCCGCTCCAGTCCCAGCCGCTCGGCTTCTTCGCCCGTCGCCTTCTCCAGCCGCTTTTCAAAATACGCCGCGGCCCGCTCGTGCAGTTCGCGGTGACGCTCGGCGTCCTGCACGCGCAGGTTCTCGTCCACAATCTCGCGCACTGCATCGTGCAACGCCAGCCCTTCGGAGCGCGTCCGCACGAACGGAAAGCGCCGCAACTCGTTGTAGGCATCGCGCACGTCCTCCTGCGCCATCACTGCCCGCAGAATCGGCTGGTCGAACCAGCGCACAGCCGCCGCCGCTTCCAGCGCAGGCACCATTGCCTTTGGCACGCCCTCCATCAACCGATCCACGAGATTTGCCACAATTTCGGGCTTGACCGCCTGAAAGTTCTCCACACCGTACTTGACCCACAACTGCACCGCGCTCGTCACCACCATCGGCAAGCCGCGCGCAAAGCGGATGATGGCTTCCACCTGCGTGGGATTCGGCTGTCCGCCGCGCATCGTCGCGTAATAACGCTGAATCAACTCGCGCATCACCTCTTCTGTCATCGGTTTCAATTCTTCGATTTGCGTGTGCGCCATCCAACTTTGCCACGCGCGGCTCCAGTTCGGCAAGGCACGCCCCGCGATGACGAGCAGCACGTTCGCAGGCAATTGCTGCGCCACCTCGCGCGCCCAGTCCTCCAGCGCGGTCATCTGCTCAAAGGTGTCCAGCATCAACACGATGCGCCGCCTGTTCGCCGCCTTCTGCAGGTCGGTGAGAAAATCGGCAGTCAGTTTCTTCGCAGGGTCGAGCAGCAGGTCAATATCGGGCTTGGTGAGAAAACCGCGCAGCCAGTCCACCAGCGCCTCGACGCCCATCCCGCCCAACTTGCCCAGCAGCGGACCGATGCCTGGGATGGTGCTGGCAACCGTTTCGACAACGGTCGCTGCCGCGCTCTTTGCCAGTTTGCCTGCGAGCTTCGTCGCTTCGTTCTCCACTTTTGCCTGAATGGCGCGGTACTGCTGGAGCGTCTTGTCGAATTCGGGCAATCTGACGCCGTCGGCTCTCAAGTCGTCCGCCCAGCGCGTCAGCACCTCCAGCGCCGATTTTTGCTCATCGCCCGACGCCAGCGCGACGGGGACGCCGATGCTCTTGCAGTGCAAGCGGAACATCCGCAACAGCGATGACTTGCCCACACCGCCGACGCCGTGGATGACCAGCATCCGTTTGGGCAGGGTGGGCGCAGCGAGCCACTGCCTGAACATTTCGCGCAGATGTTCGACATCGGTGAAATAGTTTTGGAGTTCGCGGTCAAAATTGTTTTGCATAGGGTTTGTCGTTCTCACATTTTTTCAATTGGGGAAGAGCAGGCTAACATTCAGATAAGTCGCCTCAGGGATGCCTAAGGACTCTGGACCCGGTAGGGGCTGGTTGTAGATCAAAGCGCAGGCGATGCTGGCCTCCGCAAATTCCTTCAGTGCGTCCTGGGTATAGCCCGCGTAAAACAGATCCGGGAAAGGGCGCAACGCTTCGATCAATGAGTGTACCAGTCGCTGCGCCTGCTCCAGGTGGGCATTCATGGAGTCAATTTCCTGGCGATGCGCCGCCCGGATCGCCAGGGCGCAGGCGCGCGTCAGCTCGCGGGCATCATTCAAGGCGCGCTCGCGGGCTGCGATCTGCCTGTTGAGTGCTTCTCGAATGCGCTCGGCAATGGATTCCAGATTGTGCACGGCGCCTCTCAAGGTTTGTCATCGGGGGAGGGATGGAAGAGCAAATCAGCCAGCGAGGGGCCGCCGCCTGGGATCGAAATTTCGCCAAATGCTGCTTCGTAGCGTGCCAGGTTCTCACTCAGAGCACGCAAAAGTAGCTTGGCTGAAAGCGGGGAAAGGAGGATGCGCGCCTGAATCCAGGCCTGCGCTTCACCCGGCAGCCAGTGAGCGAAATCAATCACAAAATCAGCAGGGGAATGCGCAATACGCGCCAGGTTGCTATAGGCGGTCACCATCTGCGGCGCCGGTCGCATTTCAGGGGTGTTCTGATTCATCGCATGGACTCTCAGAAGGGAATATCCTCATCCCCCAGCGCCTCTACGCCCGGCGCCTCTGGGGTTGCTTCTTCCTCGCCGCGAGCGCTCAGGAAGCGCACCGTCTGCGCGGTCACCTCGAAAGAAGCGCGCGGCTGCCCATCCTGCCCATTCCAGATGCGTGGACCTCCCGTGCGCGGATCGGCGGTCAGCCGTCCTTCAATGAACACCTTAGACCCCTTCTTGAGATACTGATTGCAGGTTTCGGCGAGCTTTCCCCAGGTTGTGACGCGGAACCACAGCGTCTCTTTGACCAGTTCCCCGTTGGCATTCGTGTACTGCCGGTTGGTGGCCACAGAAAAACTGGTCACCGGCTGTCCCGAAGGCGTAAAACGCATTTCCGGATCTCGTCCCAGGTTACCGATGAGGATCAACGTGTGAAACATAACCTCTCTCCTGAAGTGGGATGCTTTGATTTTACTGCCTTCTGCTGGATTCTACAAGAAGAATTGCGCCCGGTAAATGGACAGGACGGGCGCGATTTGGGCGATTTCGAGCGCCAAAAACCTTGACAAATAACGCATCCTGCATATAATTGCGCCCAATTATGTGCTCCCTGTCACTCTCCCTTAGCCTTATCCTGGCGCTTGCGGTCCTCATCCTTATTGAGGGCCTATTTGTGGTTAGGATGGCTGAGGTGAGAGTCGAACCATAACGCACAACACATTCTCCCCGCACACCAGGGCCACCCTGACCACACAGGGTGGCCTTTTTTGATCCCTTTGTACAGTGAGAAGTTATGCGTTCCGATACCATCAAAAAAGGCTTTGAGAAGGCGCCACATCGGGCGCTGCTGCGGGCTACCGGCATCGTTCGCGAGGAGGATTTCGAGAAACCGTTCATCGCCATCGTGAACTCCTATGTGGACATTGTCCCTGGCCATGTGCATCTACAGGAATTCGGGAAGCTCGTCAAAGAGGCGGTGCGCGAAGCGGGCGGAGTCCCCTTCGAGTTCAACACCATCGGCGTAGATGATGGGATCGCCATGGGACATTTCGGGATGAAATATTCTCTCCCCTCGCGCGAACTGATTGCCGATTCCGTCGAGACCATGATCGAGGCGCATCAGTTCGACGGCATGATCTGCATTCCGAATTGCGACAAGATCGTGCCGGGGATGCTCATGGCAGCCATGCGTCTGAACATCCCGACCATCGTCGTTTCCGGCGGGCCGATGGCAGCCGGTAAAACCCCTCAGGGAGAGGTGATCGATCTCATTTCCGTCTTCGAGGGGGTGGGGGCTTACGCCGCAAAGCGAATAGACGAAGATCGCCTGCTGACCCTGGAGCGCTACGCCTGCCCGAGCTGCGGCTCCTGTTCCGGCCTGTTCACGGCGAATTCCATGAATTGCCTGAGCGAAGCCCTGGGACTGGCGTTACCCTTTAACGGGAGCGCGCTGGCCCTGACCGAAGAGCGCGAAGCGCTGGCGATCCAGGCCGCCCATCAGATCATGGAGCTGATCCGGCGCGATCTGCGTCCGCGGCAGATCGTCACCGCCGAAGCGATTGACGACGCCTTCGCGCTGGATATGGCCATGGGCGGTTCGACGAACACCGTCCTGCACCTGTTAGCCATTGCGCATGAAGGAAACATCCCCTATCCGCTGGAGCGAATCAACCAGATCGCTGAACGCGTGCCGCACCTGTGCAAGGTCAGCCCTTCCGGCCCCTGGCACATGGAGGATGTGCACCGCGCTGGCGGCATCCCGGCCATCCTCCATGAAATTCAGCGCGCCAGCGGCATCCTGCACCTTGATCGTCCCACGGTGAGCGGGAAAACCCTGGGAGAAAACATCCGCGGTCACGAGATTCTGGATCCAGAGGTGATCCGCCCGTATGAGCATGCGCACTCTCCACGCGGCGGATTGGCCATCCTGTTCGGGAATCTGGCGCCACGCGGCGCAGTGGTCAAGACGGCAGGCGTCTCCCCAGAGATGATGCGCTTTGAAGGCCCGGCTGTTATCTTTGAATCGCAGGAAGAGGCCATGGAGGGAATTCTGGGTGGAAAAGTCAAGCCGGGAGATTGCGTCGTCATTCGCTACGAAGGCCCGAAAGGGGGGCCGGGGATGCAAGAGATGCTCTCCCCGACCTCGGCCATTATGGGGATGGGGCTGGGAGACAAAGTAGCATTGATCACGGATGGACGCTTCAGCGGCGGCACCCGCGGCGCCTGCATTGGGCACGTCTCCCCGGAAGCGGCAGCCCGCGGCCCAATCGCCGCCCTGCGCAACGGGGATCGCATTCGCATTGATCTGCACGCCCGCCGCTTAGAGGTAGACCTGACCCAGGCCGAGATCGAAAGTCGCCTGGCGGCGCTGCCCCCCTTTGAACCCCGCGTGCAATCCAAATGGCTGCGAAGGTATTCGTATTTCGTCACCAGCGCAGACAGCGGCGCTGTGCTGAGAGAAACCCTGATGTAGGAGGAAGAAGATGAAGAAAAAAGGAGCACAAATTCTCTGGGAAGCACTGGTACGGGAGGGTGTGGAGGTGGTCTTCGGGTATCCAGGGGGAGCCATCATGCCGGCCTACGATGCCATGCTGGACTATCCAATCCATCATGTCCTGGTGCGTCATGAGCAGGGGGCGGCGCACATGGCCAATGGTTACGCGCGCGCCTCGGGCAAGGTGGGGGTAGCCATGGCCACTTCCGGCCCTGGCGCAACCAACCTGGTCACCGGAATCGCCAACGCGATGATGGATTCCGTCCCCATCGTCTGCATCACCGGGCAGGTGCCGGCCCATCTGATCGGCAGTGACGCCTTCCAGGAGACAGATGTCACCGGCATCACGCTGCCGATCACCAAGCACAATTACCTGGTGACGCGTGCGGATGAGATTGCCCGCGTGGTACACGAAGCCTTTCACATTGCGCGCAGTGGCCGACCGGGACCGGTCTTGATTGACCTTTGCAAAAACGCTCAGTTTGAAGAGGCCGAATTCGATCACTATCCGCCGCCTATTCGCCTGCCAGGGTATCAGCCGGTCACGCGCGCCCCGCTGCACCTGCTGCAAAAGGCCGCTCGCCTGATCAACCAGGCAGAACAACCGGTCATCCTGTGTGGTCACGGCGTCTTGATGGCCGGAGCCGAACAGGAGTTGCTCTATCTCGCGACCAAAGCTCAGATTCCGGTCGCCAGCACCTTACTCGGCCTGAGCGCCTTCCCGGCCTCGCATCCTTTGAGCCTGGGCATGATGGGGATGCACGGGGAAGTGCATACGAACCTCGCCATCCAGAACTCCGACCTGCTGATCGCCCTGGGCATGCGCTTCGACGACCGCGTGACTGGCGTGCTCAAGGCCTATGCTCCCAAAGCGACCAAAATTCACATCGAAATTGACCCGGCCGAAATCCGCAAAAACGTATATGCCGATGTCCCCCTGGTGGGCGACCTGAAACTCGTGCTTCAGGATTTAATCCCGCTCGTCGAAGAGAACGATCATTCGGAATGGATGGCGCAAATCCTGGCCTGGAAAGCAGAGGCCGATCAGCGCAGCATCATGAACTGGGAGCCGGACGGCAAGCTACATGTGCCGCATCTGGTGCGCGAAATCTGGAACGCGACCGGCGGCGACGCCATCATTTCCACCGATGTCGGACAGCATCAGATGTGGGCCGCCCAGTACTACGCCTTCGAGAAGCCGAATCGGTTGATCACCTCCGGCGGCCTGGGAGCGATGGGTTTCGGCCTGCCGGCAGCCATCGGCGCCTGGTTTGCCAACAAAGACCGCGAAGTGTGGGCAATCGTCGGAGATGGCGGCTTTCAGATGACCGCTGCCGAGCTGACAACCGCCGTTCAGGAGGGCGCCAACGTCAAAGTGGCGATCATGAACAATCATTTCCTGGGCATGGTGCGTCAGTGGCAGGAATTCTTCTTTGAAAAACGCTATTCAGCGGTGGATATGCTCACCCCAGACTTCGTCAAACTCGCCGAGGCGCATCACGTACCGGCTCGACGCGTCACGCGCCCCGAAGAAGTTCAAGAGGCGCTGCAATGGGCACGACAGACCCGGGGCCCGGCGGTGATCGAGTTCGTCGTCGAGCGCGAGGATGCCGTCTATCCCATGGTGCCCCAGGGCGCAGCCCTCCATGAAATGATCCAGCGCCCACCCCGCCAACGTGCATGAGTCTCAGGAGGTTCTTATGCGCTACACATTCGTTGTACTGGTCGAAAACAAACCCGGTGTGCTCAATCGAGTCGCTTCCCTGTTCAGACGGCGCAATTTCAACATCGAATCCCTGGCAGTAGGCCCCACAGAGAATCCCGAAATCTCCCGCATGACAATCGTGGTGGAATGCCCGAATGGCGATACCGATGCGCATCGTCTGGAGGCCAACCTGTATAAGCTGGTCAACGTGATTGACGTGCAGGATGTCACCCATCTCCCCACCGTGACGCGTGATCTGGCGTTGATCAAAGTCAAGGCCGGGCCAGAACAGCGCGCCGAGGTCAACAACCTGGCCTCCATCTTTCGGGCGCGCATCGTGGATGTTGCCCCAGACTCGCTGACGATTGAGATCACCGGCACCGAGGACAAGATCGAGAGCATGATCGAACTGTTGCGCCCCATCGGCATTATTGAAATGGCGCGCACCGGGCAAATCGCTATCACCCGCGGCACGCAGAGCGGGATTCGACGAATGCCCGGTTTGAGCAATTACTACGAGACGACGCTCGACATGAGCGAAGTCGCATTCTAATTCACAAGGAGAATGCCTATGGCAAAGATCAATTTCGGCGGTGTGGAAGAAGAAGTGATCACCCGCGAGGAATTTCCCCTCGAGAAGGCGCGTGAAGTGCTCAAAGACGAGGTTGTCGCCGTCATTGGCTATGGAGTCCAGGGGCCAGCCCAGGCGCTGAACATGCGAGACAACGGGCTGAACGTGATCGTCGGGCAGCGGGAGGGCACAAAAAGCTGGGAGCGCGCCCTCGCCGATGGCTGGGAACCCGGCAAAACGCTCTTCCCGGTCGAAGAAGCCGCACAGCGTGGGACGGTCATCCAGTATCTGCTTTCGGATGCCGGGCAACGAGAACAGTGGCCCAATATCGTCCGCCATCTGAAAGAGGGCGATCTGCTCTACTTCTCCCATGGTTTTTCAATCACCTTCAAGCACCTGACCGGTGTTGTTCCACCGGCCTATGTGGATGTTGGACTGGTCGCGCCGAAAGGTTCCGGGCGCAGCGTGCGCGCCAACTTCCTGGCCGGCTCCGGGATCAATGCAAGCTTTGCCGTTTACCAGGACTATACCGGCCGCGCCCGTGAACGCGTGATTGCACTGGGGATTGCCATCGGCGCCGGCTATCTTTTCCCCACCACTTTTGAGCACGAAGTCTATTCCGACCTGACGGGAGAGCGCGGCGTGTTGATGGGCGCTCTGGCCGGGATCATGGAAGCCCAATACACCCTGCTCCGTCGCCATGGCCACTCCCCCTCGGAGGCCTTCAACGAAACCGTCGAGGAACTCACCCAATCCCTGATCCGCCTGGTCGGCGAGAACGGCATGGACTGGATGTATGCGAACTGCTCCACCACCGCCCAACGGGGCGCCCTGGACTGGAAAGACCGTTTCCGCGATGCGGTGATGCCGGTCTTTGAAAAACTATACGAAAGCGTGGTGAGCGGTGAGGAGGCTCGCATCGTGCTGGAGGCCAACAGTCGCCCCGACTATCGCCAGCAACTGGAAAAAGAACTCGCCGCCATGCGCAATTCGGAAATGTGGCAGGCCGGCGCCATGGTGCGCGCCCTGCGCCCCGAAAACTGGAGTAAAAAAGGACAGGCCTGATTCTTTCTATAAGGAGGTCTTTATGATTCTGGAGAAAAACGAAGCAATTCGCAGCGACATGGTAAAAATTTTTGACACCACCCTGCGGGATGGGGAACAATCTCCTGGCGCCTCGATGACCTCGGCGGAAAAGCTGGAGGTGGCACGCGCCCTGGCCCAACTGCGCGTGGACATCATCGAGGCCGGCTTCCCGGCTGCCTCGCCCGATGATCTGGAGGCGGTGCGGCGCATCGCCATCGAAGTCGGAAACCCGAAACATGTGGAAGCAGGGCAAAAGGTGCCGACCATCGCCGCCCTGGCGCGCGCCAACAAACAGGATATTGACAAAGCCTGGGAAGCCGTGCGCGAGGCGCAGAAGCCACGCATTCACACCTTCCTGGCCACTTCCCCGATCCACATGAAGTACAAGCTGCGCATGGAACCGGAAGAAGTGATCGCCCGCGTGGGCGAGATGGTCGCCTATGCCCGCTCGCTCTGCCCGGATGTCGAATTCTCCCCGGAAGACGCCGGCCGCTCCGATCCCGAATTCCTGTACATCGTCCTGGGGGAGGCGATCAAGGCCGGCGCCACCACGCTGAACATCCCCGACACGGTGGGCTACACCATTCCCAGCGAATTCTATCGCCTGATCAAGGGCATTATCGAGAACACGCCGGGCATGCACGAGGGGATCACCATCTCCGTCCACTGCCACGACGATCTCGGTCTGGCCACCGCCAACACGCTGGCCGGCATCCTGGCCGGTGCTCGCCAGGCAGAGGTCACCATCAACGGCATCGGTGAGCGTGCCGGAAATGCCTCGCTGGAAGAGCTGGTCATGCTCCTGAAAACGCGGCATCCGGTACTCGGACTGAAGACGGATATTGACACCACCCAGATCGCCCGCGTCAGCAAACTGGTCAGCACCTATACCGGCATCGTCGTTCAGCCCAATAAGGCGATTGTGGGAGCCAACGCCTTTGCGCACGAGGCCGGCATCCATCAGGATGGAATGCTCAAGCACAGCCTGACCTACGAAATCATGCGCCCCGAGGATGTGGGCGTGCGCCAGAGTCGCCTGGTGCTGGGCAAACATTCCGGACGTCATGCGCTGCGCAAGCGCCTGGAGGAGATGGGCTACGCACTGAGCGAGGCGCAACTGGATGCCATCTTTGAAGACTTCAAACGCCTGGCCGACCGCAAGAAGGTCATCACGGATGCTGACCTGGAGGCGCTGGTCAATGAGGAACGCTATCAGGTGCGTGAGCTGTATGCCCTGAGCAGCATGGAAGTCACCTGCGGCACCGTCGGCACCCCTACCGCCCGCGTCCAGCTTCGCACCCCCGATGGCAGTCTGCAATCCTTTACCGCCCAGGGTACCGGCCCGGTGGATGCGACCTACAAAGCCATTGATGCCATCGTCAACGTGCCCTGCGAACTGGTGGAATACAACGTGCACGCGGTCACCGAAGGGATAGATGCCATCGGAGAGGTGACCGTGCGCATTCGCCCGCGCAACGGCCAGAAGAAGACCATCCTGGATGCCCAGACCGAGGAAGAATACACGCGCATTTATGGCGGCCACGGCGCAGATACGGACATCGTCGTCGCCAGCGCCAAAGCCTATCTCAACGCCCTGAACATGATGGTCGTCTCCTCCCTGGAGCGAAAGACCGGGGTGAGCAGCGATTACGGAGTGATCCTGTAGGAGGAAGAATGCCGAAAACGCTCTTTGAGAAAGTCTGGGAATCCCATGTGGTGGCGCAAGAGCCTGGGGCGCCAGCCGTGCTCTATATTGACCTCCACCTGGTACACGAGGTCACCTCGCCTCAAGCCTTTGACGGGCTACGTCGCCGTGGCCTGAAGGTGCGCCGGCCGGATCGCACCTTCGCCACCATTGATCACTCGGTTCCCACCATTCGCCCTGATCTCAGTCTGGCGGATCCGCTGGCGGCCAAGCAAATCCGCCAGCTTCAACAAAACGCGAAGGAATTCGGCATCCAATTGCTGGACCTGGATCATCCGCAGCGCGGCATCGTTCACGTCATCGGCCCGGAACTCGGGCTGACCCAACCAGGCATGACCATCGTCTGCGGCGATAGTCACACCTCCACCCATGGCGCTTTCGGCGCGCTGGCCTTCGGCATCGGCACTTCAGAGGTGGAGCATGTGCTGGCCACCCAATGCCTGCTCCAATCGCGCCCCAAAACCTTTGAAGTGCGCCTGGAGGGCAGGCTGGCGAAAGGGGTGACAGCGAAAGACATCATCCTGGCCCTGATCGCGCAGATCGGCGTCGGGGGCGGCACGGGGCATGTGTTCGAGTATCGCGGGAGCGCCATCTCCAGGCTTTCCATGGAAGAACGCATGACCATTTGCAACATGTCCATCGAAGCCGGCGCACGCGCCGGGATGATTGCACCCGATGAGACAACGTTTGAATATCTCTACGGGCGCCCCTTCGCGCCCCAGGGGAAGGCCTGGGAGAAAGCAGTGGCCTGGTGGCGCACACTTCCCACGGACGAGGGCGCCCATTTCGATAGAAGCGTGACGCTCGATGTCTCGCGCCTGGAACCGATGATCACCTATGGCACGACGCCGGCCATGGCGATCCCCATCAGTGGACGTATCCCCGCGCCGGAAACCGCCGCGGATAGCACCCAGCGCGCCACGCTGGAAAAAGCGCTCCAGTATATGCAATTGCAGCCGGGGCAATCCCTTTTGGGGCAAAAAGTGAATGTGGTCTTCATCGGCTCCTGCACCAACGGGCGACTTTCCGATCTGCGCCAGGCCGCCATGGTGCTCAAAGGGCGGAGGGTCGCCCCAGGGGTACGGATGATCGTCACGCCCGGTTCAGAGGGCGTGCGTCGCCAGGCCGAAGCCGAGGGGCTGGATCGCATTTTCAAAGAGGCCGGCGCGGAATGGCGTCATGCCGGATGCAGTATGTGTATCGCCATGAACGGCGATCAGTTACAGCCGGGCGAGTATGCGGTCTCCACCACCAACCGCAACTTCGAGGGGCGCCAGGGAAAGGGAGGGCGCACGTTCCTCGCCAGTCCCCTGACCGCCGCCGCAGCCGCGCTCCACGGTTTCATCGTTGACCCGCGCACCCTGCTGAGTTAAAGGAGTCACCATGCCCCCGTTCACCCGCCTGACCTCACGCGTTGTGGCACTGCCAGTTGATAATATTGACACCGATCAGATCATTCCGGCGCAATTCCTTAAAATCACTGATAAAAGCGGGCTGGCAGAAGCCCTGTTCTACTCCTGGCGCTATCACCCGGACGGGCGTCCCAACGAGGCTTTCGTGCTGAACCAGCCCCAGGCGCAGGGAGCGCAGATCCTGCTTGCCGGCGATAACTTCGGCTGCGGCTCCAGCCGCGAACATGCCCCATGGGCGCTGATCGCATGGGGATTCCGCGCCGTGATTTCGTCCTCGTTTGCCGATATTTTCCGCAACAACGCCTTGAAAAATGGCCTGCTGCCGGTCAAGGTGGAACCAGCCATCCTGAACACGCTTTTTAACCTGCTCAAAGAGCAACCCCAGGCCGAGTTCACCATTGACCTGGCCTCCCAGACTTTGTCCTATCCGGGGGGGCAAACCGAATTCCCGATAGATCCTTTCAGCAAAACCTGCCTGCTGGAAGGGGTTGACGAGCTTGGCTATCTGCTCCGCTTCCTGCCCCAAATTGAAGCCTTTGAAACTTCTCACGTTCTCTGGAGGGAATGATGTCACTTGCGAAAATGGTGCAAATCTACGATACCACGCTCCGTGATGGCACACAATCCGAAGGATTCAACCTTTCGGCGCGCGATAAGATACGCATTGCACAACGGCTGGATGAGTTCGGCGTCCATTTCATCGAGGGAGGCTGGTCAGGTTCTAACCCGAAAGATGTCGAGTTTTTCCAGCGCGCCAGGGATATAGAGTGGAAACATGCGCAGATCACCGCCTTCGGCTCCACCTGCCGCGCCCGCTCTACCCCGGAGGACGATGCCAACATTCAGGCCCTGCTGGAAGCGGGTACCACATGGTGCACCATTTTCGGGAAATCCTGGACGCTTCATGTCACCGATGTCCTGCAAACCACCCTGAGCGACAATCTGCGCATCATCGAAGAAAGCGTCGCCTATCTGCGCCAGCAGGGACGACGGGTGATCTACGATGCCGAGCACTTCTTTGATGGCTATAAACAAGACCCCGTCTATGCAGTAGAGACCTTGCAGGCGGCCATTCGCGGCGGCGCGGAGATGGTAGTGCTCTGTGATACGAATGGCGGTACGCTCCCCTGGGAAGTGGAAGACATCCTGCGCGCCGTCAAGGGGCAAATTGGGGTGCCTTTCGGCATCCATGCGCACAACGACAGCGAATGCGCCGTGATCAACTCCCTGATCGCGGTGCGTGAGGGCGCCATCCAGGTACAGGGAACCATCAATGGCGTGGGAGAGCGTTGCGGTAACGCCAATTTATGCTCCATCATCCCTGACCTGCAGCTCAAGATGGGATATTCCTGTGCCCCGGAGGAGAATCTGAAGCAGTTATACGCCCTCTCCCACTTTGTCTTTGAGGTAGCCAACATTACGCCTGACGAACACCTGCCCTATGTGGGGCGTTCGGCGTTTGCCCATAAAGGCGGGGTACATGTGGCCGCCATGCGCAGGAATCCGCGCTCTTATCAGCACATCGAACCGGAGCGGGTCGGGAATCAATCGCGCGTGGTCGTTTCTGATCTTTCCGGGCGAGGAAATTTGCTCAGCAAGGCAGAGGAACACGGCGTGGAAGTGGAAGGGGAAGAGGTGGTACCGGTGTTGAAACAGGTGAAGGAGCTGGAGGCGCGCGGCTTCTCCTTTGAAGCGGCGGAGGCCTCCGTGGCCCTCATGCTCAAGCGTCAGGAGCCGCACTATCGCCGTCCGTTTGAACTGGTGGACTTCTTTGTCAACGTCGAACATCGCCACGGGCGCGGTATCTTCGCCGAGGCTACGGTGAAGATCCGCGTCGGCGACCAGGTGATGCACACAGCAGCCGAAGGAGTGGGGCCGGTTCACGCCCTGGATCAGGCGCTGCGCAAAGCCCTGTTACCATTCTACCCCCAACTGCAACATTTTCAGCTCTCCGATTACAAGGTGCGCATCCTTGACCCCGATAACGGCACCGAGGCGACCACGCGCGTCTTGGTCGAAATGCGCAATTCGACCTCGCGCTGGAGCACCGTCGGCGCCAGCGCCAATATCATTGAGGCTTCCTGGCAGGCGCTGGCGGACGGTCTGGAATACGGGCTGACCATGGCTCACTGAAGCCGCTCCAGGATGGCCTGGGTCATCTGCTGTGTGCCAAGCGCACCTCCCAGGTCGGGGGTGCGCGCGCCGTCTTCGAGCGCCCGCTCGACGGCTCTTTCGATGGCCTGGGCCTCTTTCTCCAACCCAAAGGAATACCGTAACATCAGCGCCGCAGAGAGAATCGCTCCAATCGGGTTGGCGATGCCTTTGCCGGCAATATCGGGAGCAGACCCATGCACCGGTTCATACAACCCGCGGCGGCGCACATGCGGTTTCGGGAATTCCACGCCCAGGCTGGCAGAAGGGAGCATCCCCATCGAGCCGGCCAGCACCGAGGCTTCGTCGGTAAGAATATCCCCAAACATGTTTTCGGTGACCATAACATCGAAGCTCGCAGGCGAGCTGATCAGTTTCATCGCCGCGGTGTCTACCAGGACGTGTTCCAGCGTCACGTCAGGATAAGATTGCGCAAGTCGCAGCGCCACTTTGCGCCAGAGACGCGAGCTTTCCAGCACATTCGCCTTATCCACCGAGGCGACCTTGCGACGGCGCTGTTGCGCCAGTTCAAAAGCGACCCGTATCACCCGCGCGATCTCGAACTCATAATATTCCAGCGTGTCCACGGCGTATTCCTGCCCGTTGCGTATCTCGCGGCGCCGCGGTTCACCGAAATACAATCCCCCGGTCAACTCACGAACCACGATGAAATCCACGCCCTCGAGCTTCTGCGGCTTGAGCGGGGAGGCATCCCGCAAGGAGGGATAGACTTTCACCGGGCGCAGATTGGCAAATACTTCCATCCCCTTGCGCAGACGCAGCAATCCACGTTCCGGTCGGTCGCTGGCATCTGGATGCTCCCACTTTGGCCCGCCGACCGCTCCGAGCAGGACGGCATCGGCCTCCAGCGCATCGCTCAGGGTTTCATCGGTCAGCGAAGCGCCGAACGCGTCCAGCGAAGCGCCACCGATCAGGCGCCGCTCGAAGCGAAAATGCTGATCATAGCGCGCCCCTATCGCATCCAGCACCTGCACAGCTGCCTCTACAACCTCCACCCCGATCCCATCACCTGGAAGAAGTAAGATTTTCCATTCTGACATGTCGTTACCTCCCAAAAACAGGGTTGCTCGATTATACCAGGGCAAAGGGAGCACGAAGCCAAAAAATCGGCGAGCGCCACGGTTTGGACATACCCCTCTGATCAGGCATCTGCCGGTAAAAGGTAAGAGTTTTTCCAGGTCATACTGTCAACGAATTTTTAACGAATAAGCGAATGTGCGCTCCTCCCCTTCGTGACAGCCTCCTCCCGACAGAGCACAAAGCCCATCCTGCCACTGTTCACCGGCCACGGTCTATCATCCAACCGCGGTCTGCCGTCGGCGGTCTGATTCGTTGATTTGTTCCCCTATTCGTTGACGGTTTGCTCTCCTTGACAGGCTGGAAAGCCTACCCTACGGTGGTCTGCCGTCTGCCGTCCTCCCGCCGTCCGCCGTCTGCCATCCCGCGGTCTCCATTTGTTCATTCGTTTCCCATTCGTTGACGGTTCTCTCCCCCCACAGGCTGGAAAGCCCGTCCTACAATGGTCCACACCGTCTGCGGTCCGCGTTCCGATTCGTTGATTCGTTCCCCTATTCGTTGACGGTTCCCCTTACGGAGCCCAGGGTCTCTTTTTGCCTGACAGGATGTCCCCAACTTTCTTGAAGTGAGATACACTACCCGTCCATCCATTTGCTCTCCATTTTCTCGTTCGGGTATGTTAAAATTACGCCCATGCATTGCACCACAGAAGTCACCCAGGGATCGCCGAAGCCATAAAAGCGGGTTGGTAGTGGGCAATGTGCGCCGGCCCTGCGCCTGCAGAATGCCACGGGTGCAGCACCATGCCGCGGTCACCCTCGAGAGCGATCCCTTCCGCACTGAGGCAGAAACGCCCATGCATCTTCTCTCCAGCTAACGGGTTTCCCAAATGAAAATGGTGCTATCTCCCTGGTTCAAGCGTGGATTGACGCTCCTCGCCCTGGCGGTGGTGATTTATCTCTTCTGGCCGTTGATCGGCGAAATACGCCAGGCGGCTCATCTCTTCCTTTCCGCCCGCTGGGAATGGTTCCCGCTGATCCTGCTGATCCAGGTCATCTCCTATGGCCTGCTGGCCTGGCTCAACCAACTGGCACTTTTGCCCTTTCCGGGGCAGCCCCTGGGGCTGGGGCGGATGGCCGCCCTCCTGACTTCCATGGCGTTCATCGAGGTAGCGATCCCCAGCGCCGGCGCCAGCGGCGTAGTGCTGCGCGCCCGGCTGCTCGGCAAGCATGGTTACACCCCCGAAGTCTCTACTTTCACCCTGGCGGTCGAAACTTTCTTCCTGGGAGTGGTCTGGGTTGGCATGGCCGTGCTGGGAATTTTTTACCTGCTCGCCGATGGAATCTTGAAACGTGGACAGCTCCTTTCGCTGGCTGCCCTGGGAGTTCTGGCAATGTGGAGTGGCTGGCAGTTCTGGCGATGGCTGAACGATCCGCTGCGCAGCCGGGAGGGACTGCTTCGCCTGGTCCATGCCTGGAACGAGGCCCGTCAACGCTGGAGATGGCTCTCCCCTCTGCCGCGTTGGGAGGATGCGCCAGCGCTCCAGCGACTGGAGCAGTTCCAGGCCGGGCTGGGGCGTTTGCGCGCCGTGCCGCTCTGGAAATTCTTCCTGGCGGCTTTCGGGCGCGTGGCGCTGGATATAGCCACCCTGGGCGCCTGCTTCCTTTTCTTCGGTCATCCCCTGCCCCCCGGCACCTTGCTCATCGGCTATAGCCTGATCCTCACCACCAGCGCACTGGCGGCCCTACCGGGTGGCCTGGGTATGGCAGACCTTTCCATCCCCGGCCTGTTTTTGAAACTGGGAGTGGATGGGGCAGTCGCTTTGAGCGCCGGGCTGACCTATCGCCTGCTGGCCTTCTGGCTGGTACGATTTGTCGGCTTTTTCTCCTGGCAACTGCTGGAGGGCAAATCGTGAATCCCTCGCTCATTCGCCAACGTTTCGATCAGCGCGCGGCGCGCTACGACAATCCTCTCACCGCATGGATCGGCGAACAGGAGTTGCGCCAGATTCGCCCCTTGATCCCGCAACGGTGCTGGATTACGGCTGCGGCAGCGGCCGGGTGGCGCTCGACCTCGCCCGCCGCGGGCATACGGTGACCGCCTTCGACATCTCTTCGGGCATGCTCGCCCGCGCACAGGAGCGCACAAAGGGACTTCCGCCGGAAATCCGGCAGCGGATCACCTTCGTCAGCGACCTGGAGACGATTCAGCAGAAAAAATGGGATTGCATCACCTGTATCGGCGTGCTGGATTACTATCCGCAGCCGCGCCCCCTCTTGAGACATCTCGCCTCGCTTCTCGCCCCGGACGGGAGGCTGGTGATCACCTTCCCGAACGCGCACAGCCCCCTGGGGTGGACTTACGCCCTCGCTTCGCGCTTCACCGTGCCGGCCACGCCGCGCACCCCGGCATTTGCCCGCCAGGTCGCCCTCGAAAGCGGATTCTCCCTCCTGGCCTTGCGCTACGCCTTCCCGGCTCTTCCCCTGCTGGGACACACCCTCGTCCTGGCGCTGCACAAATCCACAGATGCTTCAACGGAGAAGAAATGATGAACCATCCTTCGCGCCATTCTATCCCGGATATTCCGCAGGTGGCTGCCATTATCCCGGCCTACAACGAGGCCGGGCGGATCGGCGCCGTCCTGGAAGTCTTGCGGGGAGTGAGCCTGCTGAGCGAAATTATCGTGGTGGACGATGGCTCCACCGACGGCACGGCGGAGGTCGTGCGACGCGCGGCAACCGCCGATCCGCGCCTGCGCCTGCTGCAGCACGAGAAGAATCTGGGCAAAGGGCAGGCCATTTTCACGGCTTACGCCGCTACCCGCGCGCCGTATCTTCTCCTCCTGGATGCCGATCTGCAGGGTCTGACCCCCTCCCACGTCGAGGCGCTGATTCGTCCCCTCCTGGAGGGGCAGGCCGACATGACGTTGGGAGTATTCTGCGGCGGACACTTCAATACCGATCTCTCCCACTGGTTAACTCCCTGGTTGAGCGGTCAACGCTGTCTGCGCGCCGAGCTGCTGGGGGCTGTCCATCGCGAGGCGGCAGCCGGCTATGGCTTTGAGACGGCGCTGACGGTGGCAGCCGCACAAAAGGGTTACCGTACGCGCCGGGTGCCGTTGCGTGGCGTCTGGCATCCTCCCAGCGAATTCCATCGCAAGCATGGCCTGATCTGGCGGATAAGGATGTACGGGCAAATTGTGCGCGCCTGGAAGATGAGCGGCGGCTGGAGTGCCTGGCAGCAGCATTTCCGCAAGCGCATCTTCCCCCTGGTGCTTTTCCTGTTCCTGGCTTTGTTTGCGCTGGCACAGTATCGTGGCTATGCCACTTCCTCCGCGCTTGAAACGCTCACCCGCCTCCAGGAACTGCCGGCGCTCGAATTGACGGACGTGCAGCACCTGATGGTGTTCGCGCCGCACCCTGACGATGAGACACTGGCGGCTGGCGGCGCCATCCAGATCGCTCGCCAGCACGGGGCGCAGGTGAAAGTGGTGATCGTCACCAACGGAGATGGGCAGGTCTTCGCTCCGACCATCCTGGAAAAGCGGCCGCGGCCCTCGCCACAGGATTACATCCGGCTGGGATTGCGCCGTCAGCAAGAATCGCTGGCTGCCTTGCGCCTGTTAGGCGTGCCGCAGGAGAATGTGGTCTTCCTCGGCTATCCGGATCGCGGGCTGCTCCCCATGTGGCTGGCAGACTGGCAAACCCAATGCCCGTTCACCGCGCCCTACACGAAGGCCCGCCTGGATCCGTACACGAATACCTACGACCCTCAGGCCGAATACTGTGGACGCAATCTGCTGGCCGATCTGCGCCTGCTGCTGGCGCAGGCCCGCCCTGACCTGATTCTGCTGCCACACCCCGCCGATCAACACCCCGATCACCGCGCCCTGAGCGCCTACGTCCGACTGGCAGTGGCGATGGAAGAGCAGGATCACCCGGACTATCACCCGCGTCTATGGGGTTATCTGGTACATTACGCCTCCTTCCCCCGACCGCGCGGCCATCTTCCCCAGCAGGCATTGCTGCCGCCTGAACGCCTGAAGGCGCGCGAAGTCTGGGGACGACTGGACCTCTCCCCGGAGCAAACGGCGCTGAAAGTCCAGGCGATCCGGCAATATCCTTCTCAGGTGCTGCTGCTCGGCAATTTTCTCCCCAGTTTTGCCCGGCGCAACGAACTCTTTGCCGAGATCTTCCTGCCCACCCTGGCCGGGCTGGATTTCCACTCGCTTTCGCTGCCCGCAGCGACCATCGCTGAGCCCGGCGACCCCGATCAGGCTGCCTTCACCCGCCTGGATGACCTGCCCGTACGCGGCAACGCCATCGAAGACTGGCAGATTGCCAGGGCAGGTAATACGCTCCTGGTAAAATTGCAAACCCAACGGGAGTTGCTCCCGCTCCAACGGGTCATATTCCTGGTAAAGACACCTGATGGACATACAAGGAGAGTTCAGTTAAGACCAGATGGCGCGGTATTCGGCGCCACCGCGTACTTCGGTCAGTTCGATCTGGGCGAATTGGGCTACCCGACGGTGCTGGCATTTTCCGCAGAGATCCGGGAAACCCGCCTGCTGCTGGCCGAAAGCGGCTGGCAGGTGGTCAGGATTGGGGCATCGTGGCTTCCGTGAGTTTTCCTGATGGGATAGACCGCAGACCGCTGATGGCAGACCGCGATTGGATGATAGACCGTGAAGAGCCGTAGGACGGGCTTTCCAGCCCGTCAGACCGATAGAAGCGACGGCAGACTGCGCTTGGACAGTGGCAGGATGGGTTTTGCAGCCTGTCGAGGGGAATGTCCCAAAACACGACGCTGTTCGCTGAACGCTCCTCTCTGCGCCCGAATTTGTGGTAAGATTAAAAAAGCATTCTTTTTCTCGTAGAATTCCGCGGTTTCGGAGGACAATTTCATGAACGATCTCCAGCAACGCATCGCCCGGTTGCGCGCCAAGATTGCATCCTTAGAGATTTTGCAGGATGAACTGGGCGAAGCCTTTGTGCAGGAGAAGAGACAGGCGCTGGAAGCAGAATTGAAATCCTTGCTGGAGCAGGCCGCCCCTCTTGAGATAGAAGATGCCTCGCTTTCGATTCAAACCGGCGATCAGAGCCTCACTGTCGCCGGTGATGTTCACCAGAGCACCATCATCCATGCGCAGACGGTCGTGCTGGCAGAGCAATTCTGGAAAGGCCATACTGCGCCAGCAAACCTCACCCGAGCAACCCAGGTTTACCTGGAATACATCATAGATCGCCACTCCTACCTGAACCTCAAAGGCATGGGGGTCTCGGATCGCATTCCGTTGCGCCTGGCCCTGCTGGACCTCTACATTCCCCTCAAGGCGCGTATGGAGCTTCCAGAAGGGGAAACCTGGAAACGGGATACGTTGCTGGCCGGCCGCGATGTCCTGGACGGCACAGAACGACGTACCTGGCAACTCGGGCGCAGCGTTTCGCTCCTTGAATTGCTCCAAAACACGGATGGATTGATCATCCTCGGCGATCCCGGCGCCGGCAAAACCACATTTCTCAAATATCTCGCCTTGCGCCTGGCCAAAGGGGAAGGACCGGCGCTGGGATTGGGACATCGGCTGCCCATCCTGTTGCCCCTGGCAGCTTACGCCAATGCCCTGCAACGGGGCGATGTCCGCCTGGATGATTTTGTCACCCACTACTTTGATGAGATCGGCCTTGACCTGCCCATGGCTTCCATGCTGAACGAGGCGTTGCGCAGCGGGCGCGCCATGATTTTGCTGGATGGCCTGGACGAGGTGCGCGACCTGAACCTGCGCAGCACCGTTGTCGAGCGGGTGGTGGATTTCTACACCTTCCACCGCCGCGCCGGCAACAAATTTGTGCTCACCAGCCGCGTGGTCGGCTATCGCGCTGTGCGTCCGGTCGCAGAGGGACTGATCGAGTGCACACTGGTAGATTTCGACGAGGACGACATCCAGGCCTTTGTGGAGCGATGGACCCTGGCGCTGGAAAAACAGGCCCAGGGGGATACCATCGTCGCCCATGCCGACGCCGAGCAGGAAAAGCGGGAACTTCTGGAAGCGATCCGGCGCAATGCCGGCATTCGGCGCCTGGCAGCCACCCCGTTGCTGCTCACCATCCTGGCACTGATGAAGCGCCAGGGAGTCACGCTGCCGGAGCGACGCGTACAGCTTTACGATGAATACATCAAAACCCTGCTCTCCACCTGGAATCGCGCCCGCAGTCTGAGCGGCCGCGCTCCCAGTCGCGAACTGGATGAAATCCAGACGGTTCGCGTCCTGGCGCCGCTGGCGCTCTGGATGCACCAGGTGAATCCAGGCATGGGCCTTGTCAAAGTGGAGGACATGCGCCGCAAACTGGAACAGCTCTTCTATGAGCAAGGTGAACTCAACCCAGGACAGGCAGCGCGCCAGTTTCTGCAAGATGTGCGCGATCACGCGGCGCTCCTGGTTGAACGCGGACCGGGAGAATACGGTTTTATTCATCTGACCTTCGAGGAATATCTGGCCGCCGTTGCCATTGCCTTGCATGGTCATGGGAACGCCAAACCGATCATCGAGCTAATCCGTCCCTATATCACCGAGCAATCCTGGCATGAAGTGATCCTGCTGGCCATCGCCTATCTGGGAATTCGCCAGCAACTTCCAAAGGTGGCCGGCGAAGTGGTAGAAGCATTGCTCAAGGTGCAAAATGGGAACGAAGCGGAGGCAATTCTCATGGCCGGTAAGGCCGTGCTGGATACCTGGCCAGGAGGCGTTCCTCCGGGCACCCGTGAAAACGTCATCCAGGCGTTGATCCCGGTGATGCAATCGGAAAAAACGCAGGGCCCTCTCCGTCGTCAGGCAGGCCTGATCCTGGGAAGTCTGGGATGGCGGCCGCCGGACCTGGAGCGCTTTGTCGAGGTGCCGCCGGGTGAATTCCTGTTTGGGCGCAAAAAGGAAGTGCGGCGCATCCCGTATCGTTACTGGATCGCCCGTTACCCCGTCACCAACCTGCAATTTGCCCGCTTCGTCCAGGCCGGCGGCTATCAGCGACGGGAATTCTGGAGCGAAGCAGGATGGGAATGGCGCAGCGGGAAATATGATGCACGTCGCCTGGACGCCATCGAGCGCGACTGGCTCGAACACCGTCCGCCTTCCCAGCGCAACGCCCCCTACTACTGGCACAACCCGGAACTGGGGAATCCTATCTGCCCCGTGGTAGGCATCAACTGGTACGAGGCCGAGGCCTATTGCCGCTGGTTAAACACGCAGATCATTTCCATCCCACCGGGTTATGTCGTTCGCCTGCCGAACGAAGAGGAATGGGAACGCGCAGCCAGAGGCACCGAAGGCTGGGAATATCCCTGGGGAGACGAATTCCTGCGCCACGCCGCCAACACCTGGGAAGCTGCACCCCATTCTTCCTCCGGCCTTGGCGGCACCACCGCGGTTTGCACCTATCCCCAGGGAGTCAGCCCCGTCGGAGCATGGGATATGAGCGGCAACGTCTGGGAATGGACGAGCGTCTGGTATGACGAGGACCATCGCTACCGGGTAGTACGCGGTGGCTCATGGATCGGCTATCAGTGGTTCGCTCGCGCCTCGTTTTGTAACTGGTCCATCCCTCTCACGTTCAACGATGATCTCGGTTTCCGTCCGGTCATTGCCCCTGAAAACCCACAGGAGGTCTCATGAGTAAGCCACGTAAACCCCGTTCCTCGATTCAGGCCGGTGATCGCAGCGTGGTCATCGGCGGGAATGCCAGCGGCAACATCATCATTACCGGTGATGGGAATGTCGCTCTCCCCTCCTCTTCCCCCTTCGAGCCGGTCTATCGGCAGATCGCTGAACACCCCAACCTGCCGCCTGCCGAAAAGGCCGATGCTCGCGCCGAACTGCAGGAGCTGGAGACAGAAATTCGCAAACCCGAGCCGGATGTCTCCTTTCTGGAGCGAAGACTGCGCAATCTCCGTCGCATCGCCCCCGATATTCTGGACGTTGTGCTGGCGACCATCTCCAGCCCGGCCGCAGGCTTCAGCATGGTGGCGAAGAAAGTGGCAGATAAAATGCGCGCCGAAGCCTCACAGGCAGGAGGCGCCTCATGAAACGCGCCCTCTGGATGCTCATTTCCGCCTGGCTGCTTTTCCTCTTGTTGCCCGGCAGACTGGCCAGCGCCGGCGGCCCGGTCACCCCGTTTCCATCCACGGCGACCGCGACGCCCCCGCTCACAGGGACTCCCTCCGCCCCCTCTCCCACCTTCTCCCCAACGGCCACAGCGTTTCCTCTCACCTATGCCCTGGTGAACGTACCGGACAGGGGCACGCTGCACATGCGCTCGCGCCCCGAGCTGCAAAGCCGCATCGTGGGTGCGCTGGCTGCTCAGCAGAAGAATATCCCACTGACCGGCCGCACCGTCGGCACCATGCCCCGGCTATGGTATGAGGTGCGCCGTAGCGGTGGCGGAACGGGCTGGATCAGCTCGTACTATGTGGTGGAATACGTCCCCGCGGATGCTTTCTGCCGCGATGAGCGTGTCCGCCCGCTGATCGAGACCCTGGCGAATGCGATCAAAAGCCTGGATGGCAAAACTTTCGCTTCCCTGATCAGCCCGATGCATGGGGTTACCGTGCGTCTGACGGCCAGAGGCACGCCCTATAACTTTCTGGAGCTATATGCGCGCTATCTCTTTTGGAGCACCTACCCCATCCCGTGGGGAAAAGTCGGCATGGGTGGCAAACCCCTGACGGGCTCCTTCAAAAGCGTGGTCACACCGCGGCTCCAGGAGGTCTTCGGCGCTTCGTATCAGCTATATTGCAACGATGCCTCCGTACTGCGTGGCATTTCCTCCCCGTGGCCAGCCGAATATCAGAACCTCAACTTTTACACGGTTTTCAAGCCCGAAACCCAAAGCGGCGCTGCAGACTGGCGGGCCTGGCTGGTGGGCATTGACTATGTGCAGCAGAAACCGTATCTCTATGCCCTGATCCATTATCAGCCGTAGGAGGAGAGCGATGCGCCTGATCGCCGTCATCACGACGACCGACACTTTGGAGGAAGCCCAGCGCCTGGCGCGGACGATGGTCGAGCAAAGGCTGGCAGCCTGCGCCCAGATTTCTGCCATCGAAAGTTACTACCGATGGAAGGGGCAGGTAGAACATGCGCCGGAATATCGCATCCTGTTCAAAACCACCGCCGAACAATATTCGGCACTGGAGCAAGCCATTCGCCAGATGCATTCCTACGAACTGCCGGCCATCTTTGCGCTGACGGTCAGCGAAGCCCTCCCCGAATATGCGGCCTGGGTGAGCGAAAGCACAGCCTGAGAAGGGCCTCCGGAAAGCAAATCGCCCGCCACCCGCTGTTTGCGGTCTTCTTTCACATGACATTGTGATTGTTCAAATCCTGGAAGGCTGCGGCACTTCCCGTGCGGCAGGCATTTTTCGGCTTTCTTTTCCCACAACAGGTCGGCCTGTCGGGCACAAAAGTTAACCTTTCCCCCCAGATTGTGACAATCCCATGACATTCTTCACCTGGTCAGGCGTTTCTGGAGAGCTATAATATATTCAAGAAATTGAATACAGGTGAGCGATGGAAACGTATCAGCAGGAAAGCAGGTTATACAAAGCCTTAATGCATCCGGTGCGCCTGGCGATTTTGGACCTCTTGCGGGAAGGGGAAGCATGTGTTTGTCACATGGAAGCCTTGCTGGGGTTTCGCCAGGCATATATTTCGCAACAATTGATGGTCTTGCGTGAAGCGGGGCTGCTGGAGATGCGCCGGGAAGGGCTGAACATCTACTACCGCGTCATTCGCCCCGAAATTTTTGCGGTGATGGATGCGATGCGGAAAGTGACCGGCGTCCAGCCTGCGCGGCCCACAAAGGTCAACGCCTGCACCTGCCCCAATTGCGCCGCCGAGTCCGAGCCGAGGCTGATTCGCCTGTAGGCCTTTTTTTTGGCAGACCACATTCGATTTTATGAATAAAGCGTTCCGATGGGACGCATCACAAAAGGAGATTCACAAATGCAAACTGACCTGACCAAACAAGAAAAAATGCCCTTCTCCAGCGCCGACGCGCGCTCCTGGGCGCTGGTGGCCATTGCCGCCGTGATCTGGTTCGCGCTCTACAACGTCATCCAACCCCTTGCAAACTGGATTGCTTACGGCTTGCTGGCTCTGCCGAAAGATTCACATCTGGGCAAGTCGCTGGCGTTCTTTTTCTATGACGTGCCGAAAATCATCCTGCTGCTGGGCGGCATGATTTTTCTCATCACCCTCTTGCGCTCTTTCTTCAGCGCCGAGCAGACCCGCGCCTGGCTGGGCGGCAAACGCGAAGGCGTGGGTAACGTGCTGGCGGCGGCGCTGGGCGTCATCACGCCGTTCTGCTCGTGTTCCGCGGTGCCGCTCTTTATCGGCTTTGTCGAGTCGGGTATTCCGCTGGGCGTGACCTTTTCCTTCCTGACCGCCGCGCCGGTGGTCAATGAAGTGGCGCTGGTGATGTTGTTCGGTCTGTTTGGCTGGAAAATCGCCGGGCTGTATCTCCTCTCCGGGCTGGCCATTGCCATCGTGACGGGTATCGTCATCGGGCGGCTGAAACTCGAACGCTACGTGGAAGATTTCGTCTGGCAAATCAAGGTCGGCAAGGGCGCAAACCTTCCCGAACAGCCCACCTGGACTGAGCGATTTCAAATTGCCTGGCAAAGCACGAAAGAAATCGTCGGCAAGGTCTGGCTGTATGTCATCGTCGGCATCGCCATCGGCGCGGGGATTCACGGCTACGTCCCCGAAAGCGCGCTGGCGGGCATTCTCGGCAAGCAAGCCTGGTGGAGCGTTCCCGCTGCCGTCCTTTTGGGCGTGCCGCTCTATTCCAACGCGGCGGGCATCATCCCCGTCGTCAGTGCGCTGATGGAAAAAGGCGCGGCGCTTGGCACGGTGCTGGCGTTCATGATGTCGGTGGTGGCGCTCAGCCTGCCGGAGATGGTCATCCTGCGCCGCGTGCTCAAGCCGCAACTCATCGCCATCTTCATCGGCACGGTTGCGCTGGCAATCATCATGACCGGTTATCTGTTCAATCTGGTCATCTAACCAGTATTCTGTAGCACGACATTATGAAGTTTAACAAATTATTGCCGTAATCTGGCGAGATGGGGTGGCCAACCGCTGTACCGCCGACCTGCGGTCGGCCTTGCTGGACCAGGCAGAGCCTGGTGATACCCTGTTTGCTCCTGCCCTGCGCTCGCATTTTGAGCCGGGGTAAAAGCCTTTTGGGTCATGGTCAGGCTAAATGAAGTTTAACAAATTATTGCCGTAATCTTGTACCACCGACCTTGGGTCGGTTCGACCAGGCAGAGCCTGGTGATACGCTGTTCAAGTCTGGCTGCTGATAACCGGAATTGGCTTCCAGCCGACTTTCATGCGCTGAGGCGGGGATCGATCCCCCAAGAGCCACGAGGAAGGTTACCGAATTATTTTTAAACTCCATCATGTCGCGTTCGGCTGGAAACACGACATAAATGTCGCATTACAAAACTAGTGATGTGTCAGGTTTGTTTTTGTGAGTTCGGGCCGTGGCACTCATAGCCAAAATACTGCCATATATGGCATATATGAGATTCTTATCTCGCAATTAGCCATATATTGGGGTTTACCGCGTAAAGGCCAACAACAAAATAAAAGTTTACAAACCCCTAGGAGATTCCCATGAAAACCATCAAAGTTCTTGGTACAGGCTGCGCTACCTGTCAACGCTTACTCAACGATGTCAACACCCTGGTTGTGAAAAACAACTGGCAGGCGCGGGTGGAATACGTCACCGACATTGCTACCATCATGTCCTATAACATCATGGCAACCCCCGCGCTGGTGGTGGACGAAAAAGTCATCATGATCGGTCACCCCGGTGCGGCAAAAGTGGAAGCAGCGCTGTTCAAGGCGCTGCAGGCGTAACCCCTCACCCCTGGCCCCTCTCCCACAGGGAGAGGGAAGTCAATGAAAGGAGATTCCCATGTCAAACGATACGTTTTCCCAATGGCTGAGCGGACTGAACTTCGAATACTGGAGCACCGGTCAGCACAAAATTGAGCCGCCCGTCTTCTTCGAGAAGTGGGCGAAGGGCGAAGCCGTCCTGCTGGATGTGCGCGCCCCCGAAGAGCGGGAGTTCCTGCGCTTTCCCTTTGCGCTGGAGATTCCCATCAACGAACTGCCGGCACGCCTGAACGAGATTCCGCGCGACAAAATCGTGGCGACGCTCTGCACTGCCGGCGACCGCTCGAACGTGGCCTTTGCCTACCTGCACGCCCAGGGCTTCGACAACGTCCGCATCATTTCGGGCGGCTATGCCAGCATCCTCCCTGAATTCTGGCCCGGCAAAATTCGCAAGACGCTGCAGGCAAAGAACGGATAATTTCTAATTCCTCCCCGTCCGGTCAGGGCGGGGAAATTTTTGAGACGATATGTCCATCCCCGTCTATGGGATCAGTGCAATTCTGGTCTTCTTCTTTTCCGGCATAATGGCCATGGCCGGGCTGGGCGCGGCCTTCCTGTTCGTGCCGCTGTTCTACTATCTTGGCGTGCCGCTGGCAGAAGCCACCCCCACCGCGCTGCTGTTGAACGTGGTCAGCCTGATGTTCGCCGCCTTCAACTATTGGCGCGGCAAACTGATCAACTGGCGGGTCGGTCTGCCCGTGCTGATTGTTGCCGTTATCTTGTCGCCCATTGGCGCACGCCTGACGCCGTTTGTGGATAAGAAAATCCTGCTCGGACTGTTCGCCGCCTTTCTGGTTTTCGCCGGGTTCATGATGTTGTTCTACCGGGCGAAACGGCGCGAAAAGGCGCTGAGTCGGCAGGTCGAAATTGGCGCGGGAGCGGGGGTAGGGGCCGTGGCAGGATTCCTGGGCGGGTTGCTCGGCGTCGGCGGCGGGAACTTCATCCTGCCCGTGCTGAACTGGATCGGGCTGGACGCGAAAGTCGCCGCCGGGACGACTGCCCTCGTCGTCGTCTTCTCCTCGCTGTCGGGCTTTCTCGCTCACGCCACGATGGGCGGGTTGGATCCCGTTTTCGTGGGCCTCACTGCGCTGATGGCGGCGCTCGGCTCCATCGTCGGCTCGCAATTGATGAAGACCAAAGTCTCCAGCGCGCAACTGAAAAAGATCATCGGCGTTCTGCTGTGGGTCATCGCCGCAAAAATGATTTTCAATTTGGTGAAGTAAGAAATGGAGTGCATTTCACGAGGCAATATGTGTCATAACTGTCATTCTATCCTGGCAACGTATTTCAGTTGCGCCTGTGGCCGCAGCGGTTGCACTCAAGGCTCGCCGCCAATGCGTATCTCTGGAAAAAGCATGTAAGTTATGCGCTATATCGCGTGGATATTTGCTCTATCTATAAAAATTTCCGGAGGTGCGCAATGAAAGCGTTACAAGAACATCTGAATAAGTGGTTGTTACTCTACGTTCTGCTGGCGATGGGGCTTGGTCTGCTGGTCGGTTATCCCAACGCGGCGTGGACGACAAAGAATTCAAACACCGTGAAGAATCTGACGACACTGGCCGTCTTTTTCATCATCTATCCGATGATGATTAACCTGAAACTTGAAGCCTTGCTCCAGGTAGGGAAGAACGTCAAAGAGCTTTTGCTAACAGTCGTGTTCAACTTCGTGTGGGCGCCGCTCATCGGCTGGATCCTTGCAAAATTGTTTCTGACGGATCCATTGCTCTCGCTGGGTTTTCTGCTGGTAATGGTCGTGCCTTGTTCCAGCATGAGCATTGGTTATACTGGCCTGGCAGAAGGGAATCTTGAACTGGCAACCGTCGCTGTGGCATTGAGTTTTGTGCTTGCGGTTGTAGCTGTGCCACTCTGGATGTCAGTCTTCGCGGCAAATTATCAGGTGCCGGTTCCCATCTACGATATGCTCATGTCCATCCTTGAAGTGTTGATCGCGCCGATGATCCTGGGCTATCTCACACGGCTGTTGCTTACTCGTTGGCTGGGCGAGAAAAAGTTTTCTCAGCTGCGCCCCTTCTTCCCTTCCCTCTCGCTCCTGGCCATGTACGGGATCGTGTTCATGATCTTCTTTTCCAAAGCCACGATGATCGTGAACAAGTGGCAAACCGTGTTGCTTCTCCTCGTTCCCAACGGGTTGTTTATCGCGATAACGCTTTTCGTCATGACCTGGGTTAACCGCCAGCTGGGAGTCTCCTATCGCGATAACATGGCGATTGTGTTCGCAAGTACAGGGAAAAACAACGGTACGGCCATTGCTATTGCCACCATGGCCTTCTCGCCGTTAGTGGCGATCCCGGCGGCGACCATGCCCATCTTTCAAATTCTGTTCCTCGTATTGTATCTGAAGATGGCAGGTTGGCTGCGCAGTTACTTTGGCGAACGGCATACTGAGACGGCCTCCATGCAAGGCGCCTCTTAACTCATCAGAGTAACTACTGGTCTGTCATGTATAGACATGGGGAATTTTTTGCACGCCAACGAGAGGATAGGGTAAACTCAAAGGGAGGAGGATATGCCTATGAAACCCAAGTATGTTGTCTACTTGAGTGATGAGCAAAGGCGGTATCTTGAGAAATTGATTTCGTCTGGCACTTGCTCGGCACAGCAAATCAAACGAGCGCAAATTTTGCTCAAACTGGATGCAGGCTGGAGCTATA
>Ga0081479_110230_pt1 | contig 34684 bp, 33 predicted proteins | sample MamHotmetagenome_FD_70984 | JGI IMG/M metagenome (GOLD analysis project Ga0081479, IMG submission 70984) | Hot spring cone microbial streamer communities from Mammoth Hot Spring (Liberty Cap Streamers), Yellowstone National Park, USA - T=72 v2... | ecosystem: Environmental > Aquatic > Thermal...
TGATGGAAAATATGGGGTGATAGCAACTCCATTTAAGGGTGGGGTAATAGAGAAATTAAAACCTCTAAAGATAGAATTACCGAGCGAAGGTGGGATAATTGAAAAGATAAAATTTGTGAAATTTTAGGTCTTGACAAGATAAGAAAATCTGCTATAAATATAATATAAGGCCTCTCACCCAGTTTAGAAAGGGTTTTAGAGAGGCCTTATTTATTTTAAGATGATTTTTATAATAGAATAAAAAATTTTTAATAAATTGGTATAATTTTATTATGCCAGAATATTTTGGTACCGATGGAATTAGAGGAGTTCCTTTTGAATTTCCTTTTACTCCTTCTTTTTTAAAAATTATAGGATATTCAATTGCAAAAAAATTTCAAAAAGAAAGGGAAAAAATTTGTGTTATTGGGGTTGATACAAGAGAAAGTGGTAAAAGAATTTTTAAGTATCTTTGTGAAGGTATTGGGAGTGTTGGGTTTAGTGTTATTGATCTTGGAGTTATTACAACACCTTCTCTTTCATATATTGTCTCAAAAAATAAGTTTTCCTTTGGAATAATGATTTCTGCAAGTCATAATCCACCTGAGTTTAATGGAATAAAGGTGATAAATAAGTATGGTGAAAAAATAAGCATTGAGGAAGAAGAAGAGATAGAAAAAATAATTAAAAAAACATCAAAGATTGAAAAAAAAGATTTAAATATTTCAAAAAAGAATTATCTTTTAGATTATGAAAATTATCTGCTTGAGATATTTAAATCTCATTTTATAAAGAAAGATTTTTTTGTTGTTATTGATCTTGCAAATGGATCTACTTATAAAATTGGGAAAAATATTTTTAAAAAACTTGGTTTTTCCTTTTTTGCAATAGGTGATAAACCAAATGGTAGCAATATAAATATTGGTTGTGGTGCTCTTGATACTGCCTTAATGCAGAAAAATGTTGTTGAGAAAAATGCTTTTTGTGGTATAAGTTATGATGGCGATGGAGATAGGTGTATTATCTCTGATGAAAATGGTGAGATAATAGATGGGGATGATATAATTGCTTTTTTAAGTTTTTATTATAAGAAAAATGGAGTTTTAAAGAATAATGGAGTATCCCTTACAAAAATGTCAAATTATGGACTTTTTAGATTTCTTGAAGAGCATAAAATAAAATATGATGTTGTTGATGTTGGGGATAGAAATGTTAGTTATTCAATGAAGAAAAATGGATTTATAATAGGTGGAGAACCAAGCGGACATATAATACTTCAGAATTATCTTCAAACTGGTGATGGAATTTTAACTTCTCTTGAGTTTTTAAAAAATGTAATTGAAAGTGGAATGAAAGTAAGTGATGTTAAAAAGATCTGGAAAAGATTTCCATCGTATCTTAGGTCATATAAAGTTGAAGCAAAACCGGATATATCTAAATTATCAAATTTTAATAAAAAAGTTAAAGATATTGAAAAAGAAATAAATGGAAGAATTTTTATAAGATATTCTGGAACAGAGCCGCTTTTAAGAATACTTATTGAAGCAGATCGAAAAAAAGATTATTTAGAAAAACTTGCCGATGATATTTTTTCTTACTATAAGGCAAGTTTAGAAAAGGAGGTTTTATGAGTAGTGTGAAATTAGGTGTAAATATAGATCATATTGCAACATTAAGACAAGCAAGAAAAGAAACAAATCCAGATCCTGTTGAAGCAGCAAAGGTTGCAATATCTGGTGGTGCTGATATAATTGTTATGCATATAAGAGGTGATAGAAGACATATTCAAGAAACTGATCTTGAGAGAGTTAGAAAAGAAGTTAAATGTTATATGCATCTTGAGATGGCAGCAACTGAAGAGATGAGAAATATTGCTTTAAAATACATGCCAGATTCTGTTTGTATTGTCCCAGAAAGACCAGGTGAGGTTACAACAGAGGGTGGATTAAATCTTAAAAATAAAGAAAATATTAAAGAGATTGAAAAAACAATAAAAGTTCTTTCTGATAAAGGTATTGAGATTAGTCTTTTTTTAGATCCTGAGCCAAATGATATTAGAATGGCTTATAAACTAAAAGCAGATACGGTTGAGATATGCACAAAAAAATATGCTGAGAGTTGGGGAAGAAAAAATCAAGCAAAAGAACTTGAGAGAATTCAACTTGCTTCTTATCTTGTAAAAGAACTTAATATGAAATTACATGCTGGACATGGCCTTGATTATTATAATGTAAGACCTATTGCAAAGATTGAGGGAATGGAATGTTTAAATATTGGTTTTTCAATAATTACAAGAGCGATTTTTGTTGGATTAAAAGATGCGGTTAAACAAATGAAGGATATAATAATATCCTAAAAGGGTTTATCTATGTGTGGAATAATAGGATATGTTGGTGAGAGAAATGCTATTGATGTCCTTTTAAAAGGACTTAAAAGACTTGAGTATAGAGGTTATGATTCTTGTGGATTTGCTGTTGTATCAGAAAAAGGAGATCTTTACCTTGAAAGGGTTAGGGGAAGAGTAGACGATCTTTCAAAAAAAGTTGAAGGAAAAAAATATTTTGCATCATATGGTATTGCTCATACAAGATGGGCAACTCATGGAATACCTAATGAAGAAAATGCTCATCCACACACAGATTGTAATAATGAAATTGTGATAGTTCATAATGGGATAATTGAAAATTATCTTGATTTAAAAGAAAAACTAAAAAATCATAAATTTAAATCTGAGACTGACACGGAGGTAATTGTTCATATCCTTGAAGATAATTTAAAAACTCTAATGAAAAATGTCCCATCAACGAGAGAAGATCTTCTTCATCCTGTTTTCTTTAAAGCATTTTTAAATACTGTAAAAGTTTTAAAAGGAAGTTTTGCTATATGTGTTATTTGGAAAAAACTTAAAGGAGTAGTGCTTGGTGCAAGAAGATTTAGTCCGCTTGTAGTTGGGGTTGGTAATGGTGAAAATTTTATAAGTTCTGATGTAAGTGGGTTTATAGAATATACTAAAAAAGTTCATTTTATGGATGATGATGAAATTGTTTTTATGGATAAAAGTGTTGTTTCTTTTTTTGATTTTGATGGGAAGAAGAAGGATAAGAAAATTGAGACGGTGAGTTGGGATATAAAGATGGCTGAGCGTGGTGGATACAAACATTTTATGCTTAAAGAAATTTATGAACAGGATATTGGTTTTGAAAGTACGATTGCAAGAAGAGTACTTCCTGTTGGGGAGTATCTCTCTGGAAAGGAGATAAATCTTACAAAAGAGGAGATAAAAAATTTCAGTTCAATTGAGTTTGTTGCCTGTGGGACCGCATACCATGCTGCTTATGTGGGAAAATATGTTTTTGAAAATTTTTCAATTAATGCAAATGTAACTCTTGCAAGCGAGTTTTCATATCGTGTAAAAGCTCTTGATAAAAAAGCACTTGTAGTTGCAATAAGTCAATCAGGTGAAACAGCTGATACAATTGAGGCAGTTAGACTTGCAAGAAAAAACAGCAACAAAATTCTTGCTATAACAAATACGCTTGGTTCCACAATAACAAGAGAATCAGATTATGTTATATACACTCATTGTGGTCCAGAGATTGCAGTTGCGTCAACAAAGGCATTTACATCTCAACTTGCAGCAATATATGTTTTTGCAATAAATTTTGCATATCTTAGAGGAAACATACTTATAACAAAGGCAAGAGAACTATCAAATGAACTTTTTGAGATACCTAAACTAATAAAAAAAGCGTTTTCGACTTCTTCTATAATAGAAGAAACAATAAAAGAACTTAGGGATAAAAATGATTATCTATATATTGCAAGAGGTATAAATTATCCAATTGCTCTTGAAGGGGCGTTAAAATTAAAGGAGATATCATATCTCCATGCTGAAGGATATGCTGCTGGTGAGATGAAGCATGGCCCTATTGCAATAATTGATGAAGGAATGCCTGTTATTGCAATATGTGTTAGCGATAGAGAATTTGAGTTTATGAGATCAAATATTGAAGAGGTAAGAGCAAGAGGTGGAAGGGTTATTGGTATTGTTGATGAGGAGTCAAAAAATAAGGTTAAATTATTTAGATACTTTGAGGTTCCAAAAGTAAGTGAAATTTTCACACCGGTTTTAACTGTAATTCCTCTTCAGCTATTTGCATATTATACTGCTCTTGATAGGAACAGAGATATAGATAAGCCAAGAAATCTTGCCAAAAGCGTTACTGTTAAATGAAAATAGGGATAGATATAGTTGAGGTAAAGAGAATAAAAAAACTTTTATCTCAAAAAAAATTCTTAATTAGAGTTTTTTCTCAAAGGGAGATAAATTATTGTGAAAGGTTTAAAAATAAAGAGGAAAGATATGCTGGGAAATTTGCAGCAAAAGAAGCTTTTATAAAAGCATTTAAATCAACTTCTAATATAAATTTTAATCTTAAAGATATTGAAATACTTAATGATGAAAACGGAAATCCATATATTTTTGTTGATGGTTTTAATATAGAGGGAAGTTTGAGTATTTCACATACATCATCAACTGCTGTTGCAGTTTTTATACTTGAGAAATACAATGAAAGAAATAAAGATTGATAGGAAACTTGTAGAAAAATATCTTCCTAAAAGAAGTGATTTTTCAAATAAATATGATTTTGGAAGAGTTCTTGTTATTGCTGGCTCTAATAATATGAGTGGAGCTTGTGTTTTATCTTCTAAGGCAGTTTTAAGAAGTGGAGCAGGGCTTTTAATTGGAATTGTTACAAAAAATATGAAACCACTTATATCGCCAATTTTGCCTGAGGCAATTTTTTATGGTTTTGGTAGTGGTGATTATATAGATAAATATTGCCTAAATAAAGCAATTGAACTTCACAAAGAAAAAAAATTTGATCTTATGTTAATTGGTCCTGGTCTTGGAAATAATTTAGAGGTTTCAAAAGTTGTTATAGATTTTATAAAAAGATTAAAAATTCCATCAGTTATAGATGCTGATGCAATCAATTCTTTATCAAGAGAAAATGATATTTCGTTTTTAAAAGAAGTTCCATCAATAATTACACCACACACAGGTGAAGCAAGGAGATTGTCTAAATCTAATGATATGGCTATGGATATTGCAAAAAGAAGTGGTGCGGTTGTGGTTTTGAAAGATTTTAAGACAGTTATTACTGATGGAGAGAAAAAATTTATTATGAATAGTCCAAACTCAGCACTTTCAAAGGCTGGAAGTGGAGATGTTTTAAGCGGAATTATTACAGGGATATGGGCTCAGATGGGCAAAAAATACGGTTTTACAAAAGAAACAGCAATTAAATCAGCGGTATGTGGGGTTTATGTACATTCTCTTTGTGGTTTAGTTGCTTCTAAAAAACTTTCTAAATACTCTGTTTTAGCAAGCGATATAATAGAAGAAATCCCAAGCGTTCTTAAAGATTTTGAATTATGAATTTTGGATGATGGATTTTGAATTTTGGATTTTGGATTGTGAATGAAAATTTTATTAGATGTGTGAGATCAAAATTTGATATCCCTAAAGTAATATTCGCTAAATCAAAAAAATATCCCCGAAATCTATGTATAAACTCTTATCCATTTTAATATTTTCTTTTACTCTCATAAGTTTTTCTATAAAATTTTTGCAGATAAAGTAAAACAAATCAAAATCCCCTTAAATTCCCCTTTTATAAACTGGGGACTAGAAGGGAATTTTTATTTGTAGGGCTCCGACGTTACGTCGGAGCTTTTAAAATCCATCTCTTTTTATTTTTCCACTTTGAAAATAGGGAAGTTAAATGGGGATTTAGTATTTTGAATAATTGAAATATTTTTAGGGACCTAATTTTAATCTATCCATATTATCTTCATGGACAAAAATTATAATCCAATGCGAAAACTAAAATTTCATTCCAAGTTTATATATAATATTTCTATGGACAGGGAAAAAGAAATAAAACATTATCTTGGCCACAGAAAAAGATTAAGAGAAAGATTTAAAACCATCGGTTCATCATCTCTTCAAGAATATGAAATACTTGAGTTATTACTAACTTATGTAATTCCGCAAAAAGATGTAAAACCAATAGCAAAAGAGCTGATAAGCAAATTTGGATCAATTAAAAACATTATGGATGCCGATGAAAACGATCTTAAATCAGTTAAATACATAAAAGATAAATTCATTGTCTTAATAAAACTCATAAAAGAAATAAACTCCTTATACAAAAAGAAAGCACTTGAAGAAGAATCTACATCAATAGAAAAAATTGCAGAATACTGCATTGAAAAAATAGGACACAAAAAAGATGAAGAGTTTATTGTAATATATTTAGACAGCGGCTTTAAAGTTCAAAAAGAAGATAATTTTCCATCAAAGGAATTTTCGTTTGAGGGAACAATAAATAGAACTGCTGTATATCCAAGAAAAATAGCAGAAGAAGCATTAAAAAGAAAAGCGTATGCTATAGTAATAGTACATAATCACCCAAGTGGAATCCTAAAGCCATCAGAACAAGACAAAAATCTAACAGATTTTTTAATTTATGCATTAAAACCTCTTGAAATAATCTTATATGACCATCTTATTGTTTCAGACAAAGGATATTTTAGCTTCAGAAAATCCGGACTTATTTAAATCTTCTGTAAAATAAAATGTATTAGAGCAAAAATGATTGTGCAAATTGCAAAAATTTTATGAATCTTTAAACCAAACTTTTTAATATTAAAACCTAAAATTGCAGTTATTAAAAGATAAACCCCAGTTACAATCTGCTATTTCAATTAATTCACCCATATTTTCCTCTAATTATTTTATTAACTATTTTTAAATTATTTAAATCATCTTTAAGATCTTTTTTAGGCGTCTCAAGTATTAAAGGAATTTCTCTAAATTCTTTAAATTCAAAAAAATTTTTAAAACCATCAATTCCTATCTTTCCTCTTCCAATATGAAAATGCCTGTCAGTATGAGATGAGAGTTCTGTCTTTGAATCATTTAAATGAATAAGTTTAAGATTTGAGATTTCTTTTAAATTTTCAAGAATTCTTTCAACACCATCTTTGGTTTTTATATCATAACCGGACTCATAAATATGCGCTGTATCAAGACATAAACCATAAACTGGCGAATAATCTTTTAATGAATTATAAAATTTAAAAAGATTTTTTATATCAGATGTAAGTCCTGAAGCAGAGTTTTCAAATAAAATTTTTACAGAGTTGTTTAATTTAAGTTTTTCGAAAAAATTTATAAGTTTTTTTATATTTTCATCGAGAGTTTCATCTCTGTTTTCCTTTATATGAAGAACATAATAATCTGAAATACCAGCTGAGTTTTTAAGTTCAGATTCTAAAAGCTTCTTTGATTTTTCAACAGTTTCAATATTTTTTGATAAAGGATTTATAAGATATGAAGAATGAACTACAACTGGGAAAATATCAAGTTTTTTTATACTATCTTTAAATATCTTTTTTTCATTTTCATCTATTTCTTTTATATCCCAGATTCTTGGTGAGTGAATAAAAAATTGAGTTGCATTTGTCTTTAAAAACTCAATTTCTTTTATTACATTTAATAATCCACCATTTGTTGAGTTATGAACGCCTATTCTCATAAAAGTTTTATATAACTTATCTGAAAATTAATTGTATTTTTATGATATCTATATGATTGATACTCATTATTTTTGCAGTATGTGCAATCAGGATGGATGAAAATATTACTCTTTTTAATCCCATCTTCAATAAGAAGATTTTTATTTATTTCTCTTAGATCTATATAATATCTGTTTTCTTTTTTTGTGTAAAAATCATAACTTAAAATTTTCTTAAACTCGCTTATAACATCCTCACCAACATTATAACACTTACCGCATATAGAAGGACCAAGCATAACCACTATATCATTAAAATTAGAAGCATAAATTTCTTTCATCTTTTCAATTGTTTTAATTAAAATTTTTTTAGCAGTTCCACGCCAACCGCTATGAACTGCTGCAACAACTAATTTTTGTGTATCAAATATAAGAGATGGGACACAATCTGCTGTCTTAACACCAATAGTAATACCTTTGATATTAGTTATTACTGAATCTGCAATAGGTTTTATATTAGTATCTTTTTTCTCGTTTATTAAATAAATCTCATCAGTATGTTTTTGATTTAAAAGAAAAACATTTTCATTTAAATCGCTTAAAGAAGAAATTCTTTTTGAAAATAAAAAATCTATTTTATCCCTGTTTTTGAAATTAAAATCCATTAGAAAACCATTGAGGCAAATGAAACAAAACCACCAAAAGGATCATCAGCCTGAGAGTAATCAAGAAATTTTCCTTTTGCATTTGGGTTTATTGATTTTATAAACCTTAATGCTGAGTATGTTGCAGAAAGTCCGCAGATATTCGTCTCATTTTCAGTTTCAACTATATTTAAGAAAAACTCATCTGCTTTAAGTTCTAAAGCAATGTTTAAAATTTTTTTATCATATTCTTCAATTGTTTTTTTAATCTCAGGGGTTATCTCAATATCATCGCCAAATCTTGGTCCAACATGTGAAAAATCAACACCTGCGAGAATTAAAATTTTTTTATTTTGATTTAAAAGTTCTTTTAAAATAATCTCAGCTGAATTAAAAAACTTTTCAATATATTCTATCTTTGAAGGGGGATTTTTTTCACAAAATCTTTCAAAATCAGTTACAAGAATTGGCAGCCATTTTGGTGTTTTATCTCTCCATATATACTTTAACCAAAGCGCCTGAAATTCAAGAGAATGTTCATCTTTGTGAAAAAATTCTTCTTCATCCGGTTCATACCAAAGAACTTCTTTAAATTTCATATAAAGATCATTATCAACTTGTATATTTCCATAAGGTGTCTCATACTCTTTTTTAGTAAAAATAAAAGGGCTCACCCCACCTTTATGTGAAACTCCAAAAGCAATAACAATATCAGGAATAACTGATTTTTGAAGTTCAGAATATGTCTTTGCATAAACACTGCCACCTCTTATCAAATCTATGTGTGGGGAAATTGCGCCAATTATGGTTTGAGTTGGAAATTTTATCTCCTCTATTTTTAAAAATTTAGCCATAAAAGAACTTAGTTCAAGAATATTTTCCGGATATGAAACTCCTTTATGAATTGCTTTTCTTATAGATGAGTTTTTAAATTCTTCATATATTTTTCTTCTAATTTCATTTACTTTTTCATTTTCAAGAAAATTTGCCTGTTCAAGTTGTTTTACAAACTCAATTATCTCGTACTCTGATACAAGATGATTTGTAAGTTTCAAAATTTGATTTTGAATATCTTTTATTGAGTTTTGCCCATTAAAAAACTGAATAAGTGCTATTGTTTCAACAGGCATAACAAGAACTTGATTTGTTATTCCCTCATTATCCTTTAAAAGAATTAACTCCCTTTCTTTATCCTTTGCTGGAAGTATCTCAACTCCCCGTTTTAGAATCGGTTTATAATCTGATGTAATCATAAATATATTTTATAAAAGTTTTGTGTTTTTAAAAATTTAAAAAACAAGGTAAAATAATAATTAGAGGCATCTATGCTTTTAGAAAAATTTAAATTATGGATTACACTTTCAAGACCTGCTTTTCATAGTGTAGGTGTTTTTCCATTTTTATTTGGAAGTATTCTTGCATATAAATTAAATTCAAATTTTAGATGGGATGTATTTACTTTGGGAGTTTTAGCCGTTATTCTTATAATGCTTTCCACATATCATATGGGAGAATACTTTGATTTTGAGGGGGACATCATATCCAATAAAATTCATAAAAATAGATTTGCAGGTGGCTCTAGAGTGCTTATAACAAAAAATATTTCAAAATCTATCCCTATTTTTACAGGTATAATTTCAATAATACTCGCATTTATAATAGGTCTTATTATTCAATTTAAATTAAAAACAGGTCCGTATACTCTTATTTTTGGAATTGTAGGAGGATTCTTTGGTTTTTTTTATTCTACAAAACCACTGAGATTTGTAGAAAAAGGAATTGGAGAAATTTTAATAGGATTTTGCTATGGATGGTTACCAGTAGCATCAGCTTATTATATTCAGACGGGAGAATTATCTAAAGAAGTTCATATTACATCTATACCAATTGCTTTAACAATCTTTAATGTAATATTATTAAATGAGTTTCCAGATTATGAAGCAGACAAACAAACATCAAAGAGAAACCTGCTTCAACGTATAGAAAAGATTAATGCTAAATGGTTATATATTTTTGCTTCTATTACATCATCGATCTTTGTCTTTATTTCTCCTTATTTTGGTATTCCAATAAAAATTATATATTTTTATATTCCAATTTTTCTAATATCAACTTTTATAAACATAATGATGTTTAAGGAAAAATATGAAGATCCAATTTTACTTGAAAAACTCTGCGGATTAAATATATTTGTAAATCTTGGAACAACTGTCGCATATATTCTATCGTATCTATGAGAAAAAAAGTTAAACCTTTTTACGACCCCCCATCACTTATACTAAAACAGTTTGGAAGTTCAATTTTTATGGCTTATTTGAATGGATGGAAAAAATTTCCATCCTGGCTTATAAACCATGCTTTTAAATCAATACCGGTTGCAAATGGAGCTTGGGGAATGGGATGCATAGGATATCCTGGACATCCTGCGTGGGAGGTCACTGGCTCTTGTAACCTAAAATGTATTCATTGTCATGCTTTAAGTGGAAACTCATCGGAAAATGAACTAAATACTAACGAAGCAAAAAAGTTAATAGAGGAAATTGCATCTATTAAGGAATTTAGAACTCTTGTATATACTGGTGGTGAGCCACTTGTAAGAAATGATATTTTTGAACTTTTAAATTACTCTAAAAGTTTAGGAATTGCAAATATTATTGCAACAAATGGAACATTAATAGATGAAAAAATGGCTTTTAAACTAAAAGAATCTGGAGTTGTATGCATAGCTATAAGTCTTGATGACACAGATCCATCAACACATGACAAGATAAGAAACAAAAAAGGAGCCTTCGAACTTGCAATCAGAGCAATCGAAGCTACAAAGAAAGCAAATATACTTTTACAAATAAACACAACCGCAATGTCATACAATTTTAATCATATAGCAGAATTAATTGATTTTGCAAACAAAAATAAAGCAGGGATAATGCTTGTATATCAACTTGTAACTGTTGGAAGAGGAGAAACGATAGGAAATGCGGCTTTAAATAAAGAAGAGAACAGAAAACTAATTGAACTTATCTTAGAAAAACAAAAAGATAGCACAACCATAATAGAACCAGTTGCAGCGCCACAATACTGGGCATATCTTTTAAAAAAGAATAACATAGAAGATGGATATCTTCTTAAAATCTCTGAAAAACTATTTTATGGATGTTCAGCAGGAAGAGGTTTTGTTTATATAAAAAGCAATGGAGATGTATGGCCCTGTCCATTTATTGAAATAAGTGCAGGGAATGTTAAAGAAAAAAGTTTTGTTGAGATATATAGAAACTCTGAGATATTTAGGAATTTAAGAAATAGGGAAAACTTGCTTGAAGGAAATTGTGGAAAGTGCAATTATAAATCAATTTGTGGTGGATGTCGTGGAAGAGCATACGCACACACTGGAAATTATCTTAGCGAAGATCATAATTGTTTTATTCAAAATAAAAGCAAAAACTTGACACAATAATTTAGTATTTGCTAAACTACTAAATATGAGAATGAACCAGGAAAATTTAAAATTTGCTGGGTTTGTCTCTGACATTTTTTCACTTCTTTCTTCAAGAATAAGGTTATTGATAGTATGTTTTTTACTCGATGGCAAAAAAAATGTAAGCGAAATAATGAATTGCATCGGAACAACAAAAGGAAATATTTCACAACATCTAAACCTTCTTGAAAGAAGCAAGGTTCTTATAAGCGATAAAATTGGAAATAAAGTTTATTATGAGATAGCAGACGATAAAATTAAAAAATTAATATCTTATGTTAAAAAATTATACTGCGGGGAAATAAGATTTAATAAATAAAAAAAAAGGAGGAGTTATGGACTTAAATTCAGTAAAACCAGCAAAAGTAGTAGATGCAAGATCAATGGCATGTCCTGGACCGCTTCTTGAGGCAAAAAAAGGAATCGCGGCTGTTAAGGTAGGAGAAGTGCTTGAAATACAGTCTGGAGACAAGGGATCAAGAGAAGATATTCCGGCATGGTGCAAAAAAACAGGAAATGAATTTTTAGGATTTATAGAAAGAGATGGATATGACAGCTTATATGTTTTAAGAAAGAAATAAAATTATTTCTTTATTCCAATTAAAAAACCTTTAACAGGTAGGAGTTATAATGGCTAAAAAACCAAAGATTTTGATAATTACTACCAATCATAGCTCATATCCTGGAGCAAATGCTGTTGGACAGGCAAGATTAAGTTATGATTCTAATACATATATAATAAGAGTTCCAGATCCAGTAATGTTTCCTGAAAAATTTTATATTGACGCCTTTGAAAAAGGAATAGCAGGGATAATAATAATGTCAAGCGGATCTGATTGTCCTTACGAAGGTGCATATCAAAGATTATCAAAAAGAATACAAAATGTTTACAACATAATGAAAAACAAAGGTATTGATATAAATAGATTAAAACTAACAACTATATGCACTGTGTGCAAAGAGGCATTTTTGAAAGAAATTTCAGATATGGAAAAGGTGGTGGCAAATGTCAAATAAAAAATATGATGTTGTGGTAATAGGAGCGGGTATTGCAGGAATGCAAACTGCGCTTGATATAGCCGATCAGGGGTTAAATGTTTTAATAGTAGAGAAATCTCCAAGTATCGGCGGTAAAATGATATCACTTAGTAAAGTTTACCCAACTCTTGATTGTGCAAGTTGTATAACAACTCCTAAAATGGCAGCTTCTTCTCATCATCCAAGAATAGACATCTTAACTTATAGCGAGGTTAAGAAAATAACAAAAAAGGAAAAAGGATTTAGCGTAGACATTATAAAAAAGCCAAGATATGTTATAGAAAGTGAGTGTATTTCCTGTAAAAAATGCGAAGAAGTCTGTCCTGTTTATGTTGATGATGAGTTTGAATATGGACTTGGCGTAAAAAAAGCAATATCTATTCCATTTACAAATGCAGTACCGCAATTTCCAGTACTTGATGATTCAAAATGCATAAGATGTGGTGCTTGTGCAAGGGTATGTCCAAAAGATTGTATAGATTATCTCCAAAAACCACAAGAAATTACATTTGAAACTGATGCAGTTGTAATTGCAACTGGTTACGAAATTACTCCTATGGACGCAAAAAAAGAATACAATGGAACAAAACTTCCAAATGTAATCTCATCGCTTCAAGCGGAGAGATTGCTTGCTCCACATGGACCTTATGGCAAATTTTTAAGGCCAAGCGATGGTAAAATTCCAGATTCTATCGCTTATGTTCAATGCGCTGGTTCGAGAGATGAATCAATAGGTGTTCCTTACTGTTCAAGAGTATGCTGTATGTATGCAATAAAGCAAGCAATGCTTTTAACCGGTATGCTCCCACTTGCTGAAATAACAATTTATTATATGGATATAAGAGCATTTGGAAAGGGTTATGAGCAGTTTTATAACCAAGCAAAAGCTATGGGAATAAATTTTGTTAAAGCAAAAGTTGCAAAAATAACAGAAGACGAAGAACATAATCCAATAGTTAGAATAGAGAGACAAGAAGATTTTTCAAAGCCACAGGAAGTAAAACACGATATAGTCATATTATCTCAAGGGCTTCTCCCTTCAAGAAAGGAATTCTTTGGTCTTGATATAGAACTTAACGATTATGGTTTTATAAAATCACCAGATCCCACATTTTCACCTGCAAAGACTAATATAGAAGGTGTCTTTGTTGCCGGTGTTGCAAGAGGACCTAAAGATATTCCAGACAGCGTTGTTGAGGCTGGCTCTGCTGCCATAGAAACGGTAAATTATATTAAATCGATAAGGAAATAGGGAGCAAAAATGACTGAAAAAATTTCAGAAAAAGAACACACTATCAATGAAAATTATAGACAGAAACCAAAAGTGGCTGTCTATGTTTGCCACTGTGGAGGAAATATATCAGATGTAGTTGATGTAAAAAGAGTTGCTGCAGAGTTATCAAAATATCCTGATGTTGCAATTGCAAGAGAATATGCATTTATGTGTTCATCCACAGGGCAGGATATGATAATCGAAGATATTCAAAAAAATGGGATAAACAGGGTTGTTATAGCTGCTTGTTCGCCAGCTCTTCATGAGTTCACTTTTAGAGGAGCCCTTCAGAGAGCCGGACTAAATCCATTTTTATACGAACATGTAAATATTAGAGAGCAAGTAAGTTGGGTTCACAAAAACGATAAAGAAGGCGCCACTTTAAAAGCAATTGCCCTTGTTAAAGCCGGAGTTGAAAAGATAAAAAGACAAGATCCTTTAAATTCTATAAGGGTTGAAGCAATTCATTCTGTCGCTATAATAGGCGGCGGAGTGGCAGGAATGAGAGCGGCAGTTACAGCCGCAGAAAACGGACTTGGAGTATACTTAATAGAAAAAGGAAAAGATTTAGGCGGAAGATTAAATAGAGTTGGCGATGTATATCCAACAGGAGAAAAAGCGATTGAAATAGCTGAGAAATTTAAAAAGAAAGTTTTAAGCAACGATAAAATAAAAGTATTTACTGAAGCGGAAATAACATTTGTAAGCGGCTATGTAGGTAACTTCCAGTTAAACATAAAAAAATCTGACGGCAATTTTGAAAAAATAAAAGTCGGAGCTATAATAATTGCCACAGGGTTTGATAATTACAAACCTTATGAAGGAGAGTACGGCTATGGATTAAATAAATTTGTTCTGACTATGCCTGAGTTTATAGAAGCCCTTGAAAAAGCTCAAGGTGCCGATTTTATTTACAATGATAAAAAAATAAACTCTGTTACCTTCATTAACTGCGTTGGTTCAAGACAGATTGATGGAATAGATAAACCAGGGAAGAATGGAAAAGTAAATGATTACTGTTCAAGGGTTTGTTGTAGCGTGGCAATTCATCAGATAAATAATCTCAAAAAGAAATTTCCATACATAGATGTTTTTGATATATACACAGATATGAGAACCTATGGAATGGAGCATGAGTCATATTACAAAAACGCATCAAAAAACGATGTAATATTTTTCAGAAGGCCGATTGAAGAAAAACCAACGGTCGAGTTTGAAAAGGATAAGATAAAAATAAAAACTAAGGATGTTTTAACCTGGAATGAAGAATTAGAAATAGAAAGCGATATGGTTGTTCTTGTAACAGGTATGGTTCCAAATGATATCTCCGATCTTGTAGAGTATATGAAACTTCCAAGAAGTGCCGAAGGTTTCTTACAAGAAGTTCATCCTAAATTAAGGCCTGTTGAAGTTGCAAATAATGGAATATTTATAGCTGGAACAGCTCAGGCGCCTATGGATATTATAGAAACCATACAATCCTCAAACACAGCAGTAGCAAAAGCCGCTTCGCTTTTATCAGAGCCGGATATACCACTTGATCCGTTTGTCGCTGTCGTTGATGAAGAGAAATGCACAGGATGCGGGCTATGTCCAAAAGAATGCTCTTATGAAGGCGCTCTAACAATGATTGAAAAAGAAGTTAATGGGAAGAAAAAGAAAGTTGCTTATGTAAATGCTGCTTTATGTAAAGGTTGTGGTGCCTGCGTAGCAGTTTGCGAACCGAGAGCTATAAATGTAAATGGATGGAGATTAGATCAGTTTGAAGCTATGGTTGATGCAATTGCAAAGGAGTGAAATATGGATAAAAATCAAAAAATAATGGAACAATTAAAAACTTTAAATCAGCAAAAGCCAGTTTCAAAAGATCTTATAGATTATTACAAAAAAACAAATGAAAAGATGAAAAAAGTCCTTGATTCTATAAAAACTGGAGAGAAGGAAATACCTGAGATTTCAAAAGAAACAGGGCTTGATACAAAAGAAGTTTTATGGTGTTTAACCGGACTTGTTAAATACGGAAAAGCTGAACATATACCTGCAAAAACAGGTTATATGAAATACAAAGCAAAATAAGGAGTCAAAATGAAGGTAAACACAAAACTTTTAAAAGAAATAAAAGAATACGGATCTTTTGATATATCAGCGTGTTTTAATTGCGGAAACTGCACAGCAGTCTGCCCGCTATCAAAAGAAGACTCATCTTTCCCGAGAAAAATGATAAGATATGCACAAATAGGAGCTGAAAATGAGATAGAAGCATCACTTGAACCATGGATGTGTTATTACTGTGGAGAGTGCTCTGATACCTGCCCAAGACAAGCATATCCAGGCGAGTTTATGATGAGTTTGAGAAGATATTTAATTTCAAAGTATGATGTAACCGGCATATCAAGATTTTTCTATAAATTTCCATGGGTGCAAAATCTTTTAGTTATTCTTTCTTTCGTTTTTTCGCTTATATTTTTCTTAAACTACTCTGGAGACTTTCAGGAACTTGCGGCAAAGATTGAAATGGCATTTCCTGTTTATGTAACGCTTGCTATAATAGGTTATATCTTTACGATGTATAGAAAAACAATTCTTGAGAAAGCAAAGAAATTCCTTGTTTCTTTTGATTTTGCAAATATAAAAGAAACACTGATACACGGACTCACTCAAAAAAACTTCATTGGATGTTCTGATACTGACTGGACAAGATATATAGCTCACCTTCTTGTAATGAGCGGATACACTCTGACTCTTATAATCTCAAATCTTCATCTTCTTGAGCCATTAAAAAAACAGTATAGTTTTACAAGCATAGAAACACTTCTTGTTTTCTATGCTGGATTTGCAGTAATTGCTGGCGGCATTATAATGATGATGAGAAGAATCTTAAAAAAAGTTCAATCATCAAAATTTTCACACTCAACTGATTGGCTATTTGTTGTTATGCTTTTCTTAATAGGAACAACAACACTTGCAACTCATATATCAAACATAATTTTGGGAAATGAATCTCAAATTGTTTCTCTTTTGTATAAAATAAATATAGCGGTTGAAATTGCATGGATAATAGTTGTGGTTCCATTTACGAAATGGATACATATATTTTTCAGGCCAATGGCTATATATCTTTACAATCTAAAAAAAGAAAAACAGATTGCTTGATTAAAAATAAATAAAAAGAGGTATTTATGGATTCAAAACAAATGCTAAGAGAACTTACAAAAACAATGCAGCAGATTGGAGAAGTTGATAAAACTTATCTTAATGCGCTAAGCAATTTTATAAAGGAAGGAGAAAAATCTGGAGCACTTCCAACAAAAGTAAAAGAACTCATCTCTGTTGCTCTAAGCATTGTTGCACAGTGTGAATGGTGTATCGCATTCCATGTAAAAAATGCAATTGAAGCTGGAGCGACAAAACAGGAAATAATTGAGGCGGCTCTTGTTGCCGGAATTATGGGTGGAGGACCTGCTATATCTCATATAAGATTAGTTTTTGATGCTTGTGAGCAGTTTGGCGCAAAATAATCTTTAGACAAAAAATATGGGGGATAAAATGGCAGATATAAAAGATTTAGAAAACAAAATTGAAGAGTTAAAATCTGAGATAGAAATAATAAAAGCAAATATGCCAAAAGACCAGCTCTCAATGGTAGTTATGAGCGGGGATTTAGATAAACTTCTTGCTTCTTTTATAATAGCAACAGGTGCCGCAGCGATGTATGAAAAAGTAATTATGTTTTTTACTTTCTGGGCTATACCATTTTTAAAAGATCCAAATAAAAAAGTTCCAAAGGATATAATTTCAAAAGCATTTGAGTTAATGCTTCCTAAAAATACTAAAGGGCTTAAACTTTCAAAGATGAATATGTGTGGTATGGGTCCAATTATGATAAAGCACATAATGAAAAAGCATAATGTAAAGACACTTGGAGATCTTGTAAAAGTTGCTTCTGATATGGGAAATATTGAGATCTATATATGTCAGATGTCTATGGATTTGATGGGCTATAAATGGGAAGAGATGATAAATTATCCTAATATGAAAAGTGCTGGTGTTGCTAAATTTGTAGCAGAAGCAGGACAGAGCAAAGCAACTCTTTTTATTTAAAAATAATTATCGGGTTCACTTAAAAACTTACTTGAAAATATAGATAGGATAGAAGCAATAGAAGTAGCTCAAAAATCTCTCTTTTATTCCCCCTTTAATAAAGGGGGAAGCAAGGAGATTTTACTTCTTACTTTTCGCTTATTTTTTTTAATTAAACTTTCTTAAAGGAGAAAGTATGGAAAAGAAAGATAAAATAGTTTATGTAGTTACACACGCAGATGATAATCCGGAGAAAGCAATAATTCCATTTGTTCTTGCAAATGGAGCAAGATCTATGGATATAGACACAACAATAATTCTTCAAAGTAATGGCGTCTTGATAGCAAAAAAGGGGTATTCTTCAAAGATAAAGCATGAAGGATTTGATCCACTTGAAAAACTTTTAAATGATTATATCTCAAATGGCGGAAAGATTTATTTATGCGGTCCTTGCGTTAAAGCAAGAAAGATGGAAAATGATATAATAGAAGGAGCCACAATAATTGGCGCTGCAAAAGTGGCAATGGAAGCGATTGAAGCAAAAGCAGTTTTTACTTATTAAAATTAAAAAGGAGGAAAAATGAGAAAAGTAGCAATAACTTATCTTCTGGCAATGCTGATTATAAATACAGCATATGCCACAAATGGTGACAATATGATAGGTGTTGGTCCTACTTCCAGAGCAATGGGCGGAGTTGGAATAGCTAAAGCTCAGGATTCAATAAGCTCAATATTTGCAAATCCAGCAACGCTTACACAATTAAATGGAGATGAGTTTGATTTTGCTGGAGCTTTCTTTGATCCAACTGTAAAAGCAAATGTTGTCTATCCACATCCGACTGCCGGTCTAGTTAAGTGGAAAGCAGAGAGTCAGGATGAAGGTTTTTCAATTCCAGCAATAGGGCTTACACATAAAATAAATGAAAGCTATGTTTTTGGTATAGGAGCTTATGGTGTTAGCGGTATGGGTGTTGATTATAGAAATAAGGATCCTATGGCTACCAATACAAAGCTTTCCGTAATGAAATTTGTGCCAGCTTTGGCTTATAAAAATGGGAATTTTTCTTATGGTCTTGGCCTTGATATAGATTATCAGGCAGTAGATTTTGGAAAAGGCCTTTCTCATAATTATGCAATAGGTGCAAGATTAGGTGTTAATTATGAATATAAGAAATGGAACTTTGGTCTTATTTATGTAACACCACAAAGCGTGGATCATAAAAGAATTTATGATTTTGACAGTAATAGCACTTATGATGACCTTAAACTTGAAAACCCAGCTCAATACGGCTTTGGTGTATCTCATAAATGCACAGATAAACTAACATCAGCAATTGAAGTAAAGTATCTTGATTGGGAAAATGCTGATGGATATAAAGATTTTGATTGGAAAAGTCAGTGGGTTTATGCTATCGGCTTAAACTATAAAGCCACTGAAAAAATTAGCTTAAGAGCCGGTTATAATTACGCAGAAAATCCTGTAAGAATACATAATAATTTCAACGCTACTGGCACAACAAATGTTCAAGGGAAAAATATGCCAACTTTTGGATATGAATATTTTAGAATAATAGGATTTCCTGCAATAGTTGAAAACCACATAACATTTGGAATTGGTTATAATCTGAGCGAAAAAGTTGCAATAAATCTTGGCTATAAACACGCATTTGAGAAAACAATAAAAGAAACCTCAGGACCAATAACACTTGAGTCCAAATTAAGCGAAGACGCTTACGACTTTGGTCTTACTTTCAAGTTCTAAATCAAAAAAATTACATAAAAGAAGCCCGTATATTCAAATATACGGGCTTTTAATTTTGATAGAATATTATAAGGTTCACTTAAAAACTATTGAAAGGTATAAATAAGGTAGAGGCAATAGAAGTGATATGTGATAAGATAGGAAATGTGGGCTAGAAGATTAGATTGAAAAGAAAATACCTTATTAATCCAATCATCTAATCTTCTAGTCCTCTAATTTATTATGAAAAACAGAATATTTTTATCAAACATAATACTTTTGATAATAATAATTTTTGCAAAACCATATAGTTATAAATTCTTTTTGGCTGGAATTCCATTTATAATAATTGGAGAGTTGATAAGACTAATCTCATCTTCTTGCATAAGAAAAAACAAAGAACTTTCAACAAGTGGTCTTTATGCAGTATGTAGAAACCCTCTTTATTTCGGAACTTTCTTAAACATATTTGGAGTAATAATTCAAATAACATCAAAAGAACCATTAAGAAATTTCATTCTATGGGCTTTCATAATAATAAGTTTTTCATACATATATTATAAAACAATAAAATCAGAAGAAAAATTTTTAAGTGAAAAATTTGGCGAAGTTTTTAAAAATTATAAAAAAAATGTTCCATGCCTTATACCAAAACTATCCTGTCTTAAAGAAACATTTGTACTTAAAAACTATAACTATGAATCATTTATAAAAAACAAAGAATGGCGTGGAGTTAGCGCAATAATAATTATAGAAATTCTAATCTATTTGAAAATTTCTTATTAAACCTAAATTTCTCTTAAATTTTATACACTATAATTATTTTTTTCAAGAATATTTTATTTAACTTTAATTACATTTCTAAATCCCCTTTAAATTCCCCCGACGTTACGTCGGGGGAGATAGGGGGATTTTGATTTGTTTTTATTTTATCTGCAAAAAATTTATAGAAAAACTTATGAAAGTCAAAGAAAATATTAAAATGGATAAGAGTTTATGCATAGATTTTATTAGACATTTTTTGATCTAACCAATCTTATTATGGACATTAAATTTTGATTTAACAACATCTCTCTCTTTGCTAAAGTGTGAATGAAGAAAATATTATTTAGATTGAAAAAATTACTACAATTTGGGGCTAAAAACTTACTTTTATTTTTAGATTAAATATCTTATCATTATTTGTTGATGAAGAACTTAAGTATTCAAGAAATATATTTAAATCAATCTTATAAATCCTTTTTGCTTTAAAACCACCATAAATTCTATATCCGCCATAAGTAACACTATTATAGAAAAAAGAAACCTCAAGCGGAAAAGAAAATCTTTTATCAAAACCTGAAAAACTAAAATTTATTCCAGTTTCATTAAAATTTTCAGGTATTATTCTTGATGGCTTATAAGCCCAGATTTTATAAAAAAGATAATTTTTATCCGGCGATTGATTAAAACTTCCAAATTTATAATATGGTCTTATAGAAAAATCCTTATAAAATGAAAGATATGATGTCTCGTTAATAATTCCATTTCCGCAGTATTTATCTGATTGATCAAAGTATTCTTTAAATTGAGTTGAATTTTCAATATAACTTCTACCAATTTTATATCTTATAATGGGATTAAAATAATTTTCATATCCATAGGTCTCAAGTAAAAATGTCTCTGATGAAATATCTCTAAAACCAAGTTTATTATAAAATGAGAAGTTTTTAAAATCATAATTCTTATCAAAAGTAATCGAGTAAAAGTTTTTTGCTCTGTTGTTGAATTTAAATTTTAAATTCCAATCATAGCTTCTTAAATTAAAATAAAGCGAACTAAATTTATCATTTTCTTTTAAAAAATTAGTATGATTTAGGTAATTTATTTTTTGTGTCTCGCCTCCAAAACCATAAAAAACATTTTTATCTAAATATTTTTCAAAATTCAAAGCAATATTAAAACTTTCTGCAAAATTTCTATTTTCATAATTTAATTCAAATGAATTTTTTGGAATATATTTATCATAAATATATCGGTATAATTTTTTATTTTCAAAATCATTTGAAGAATGAGATATCATTTTATATGACTCATCTAAAATCTCATCTCTTTTTCTAGAAAAATCAAGAAAACTTATTTTATCTCTTATTGGAATATTTTTATTTTTTATCTTTTCAAATTCTTCTGCATTTTTTTCATAGTTTATTATCATAAAAGAAGCCCAGAGAGGTGCATTTTTGCTTTTTTTTATTAAAGATTTTATATTGTCATACATCTGATACTTTGAAAAGTGTGAGAGAGAAAGTTCAAGTAAATCTTTATTATTTAATTTTGAGAGTTTTTCTTTAAAATCTCTATCTCCTTCAAACTCCATAGAAAGCAAGAGTAATTGTTTTCTTTCATTTTCATCTAATTCATTTTTGTTTTTGAGATATTTGTAAGCCATATATTTGTAATACTCTGCTTCTGTTTTAAAACCTGAGTTTTCCAAAAACTCGCTGTATGAAAAGTAAAATTTTGCATCTGGATTTTTCTTAAACATTTTTTCAAAGCAATATAAAGCGTCATCATTATTACCACGATCAAGATTAAGATATGAAACTGCAAGAAGTGTTTCATCTTCAATAACGCTGCATCGTAGATTTTTAATTAAAAAATCTTTTTCAAAATCATTTCCATACTCAAGAACCTTCCATAAATATTGATTTAAAAAAAAGTTATCTTTATTTTTCAATGAGTAGTCAAGAATCTCTTTTCTTTTTTTTAGAGATAAATTTTTAAAATCTGATATTTCAATAAGATACTCAATATCTTTTGGAAGAACTTTTATTTCAAAATCAGGTTTTATATTGAGAGCAGTAAAATAGTAAAGAAAATAATCATTTTTAAATTTTTTGTAAGCATCAATTGCTATTTTTGCTGAATAATTTTTATCTATTTTTGAGTAATAAAGATAAAGCCGTTCAGCATCAATTTCTCTAAATATCCCATTTTTATATCCTTTTTCTGTATTTTTTATAAGGTTCTCATAATCAGAAGTCACAAAATAAAGGTCATTTAGAAAATAAAAATAATTCTCATCCTTATAGCAGTAATTTAGATTTTTAGAAAGTATCTTTTTTGCTTTATCAAACTCTTTTTTTGAAAAATAAACTTCTGAAATATCTCTATAATAATTACATCTATCTTTTTTATCAGTTTTCTCATAATAATAAAGCGATTTTTCAATCTCATCTTGATAGAAATAAAACTTTGAAAGTAAGTAATACTCTTCCTTATCATTTATATTTCCTTTGTAAATATTTATAATTTCATTTGCCTTTTCAAAAATACCATTATTTATATAATAATCAAGTAATTCTTTAAATGCTTTTTCATCACCTTTTTTTATCTTATCAATCATAAGATTTTCATATATCTGGGGTTTTTTTGATTTTAAAACTTGAACATAATTATCCATAAAAGAAATTTTTCCAAATTTTTTATATATTTTTTCAAGAATATCCATCGCTTCATCCATTCTTCCTGTCCAGACACATATCTGAAACAGTCTTTGTTGCCACTCAATACTTTCTGGATATATTGATACTGCTTTTTTAGAAAGTTTATATGCATTTTCAAGATCTTTTGTGTAAACAAAACTCTGATATGAAAGTTCTAAAAGATCTTTTTTTTCATCAGATAGCAAATATTGAAATGGAAAAATTAAAAATAAAAATAAAATTATTCTTCTCATAAAATATTTTTCTTTTTAAGAACCTTTATTGCAAAATTTCTTGCAAGATCTGGTCTATTAATTTGAAGATAAAATCTTATAATTTTATTTGAAATCTCATTTTCACTAATAAAATAAGCGCTGTATTTATCAATATATTTAAGGTCCTCATTGAAATTTTTGCTGGACATCACAACACTCATATACTTTATAAAAGAAAGTTTATTTATCTGATATGAATAATTTTTATCAATAATTGAAGTAAGTGTTTTTTTAAGTTCTTTTTCTTTTCCAACTAAAATCATTTTATTTATAAATTCATCAATATATTTTTCATACTCAGGATTCTCCCATAGGAATTTAAGAGAATAAAAATCAATAATTTCAGATAAATTATTATCATTCTCTTTTAAAACCATTAACTTGACTCTTGCTTTATATAACCTTAATTTAAAACTCTCAGGCAGTGTAATTCTATTTAAAAGATTGTTTGCTTCAACAAATTTATTCTGTTTAATATAAATATCTATAAGAGCAAATACAAACTCATCCTTTTTATACTTTCTAACTATGTTTTTAAGATAGATTTCAGTAAGCGCTAAATTTCTGTTTTCATTTATAGCATAATAAATTATATTCTTTGATGGGAAAAGAATATATAAAATAAAAGAAAAAAGAACTATTATCCCCAAAAATTCAAACACATTTATCACACCTTTCTCTTTTTTAAAACTATCTGCATTTTCCATAAATTTCTTTTATATAAAATATATTATCTTTAGTATTCTTTTCTGAAATTTTACAATTTAAAACATTCTTAAGCTCATAATCTATATCTAAATATCCTTTAAGCTTTATATAAAGTTTTCCATCAGTAAACCTAAATTCTTCAAGTTTTGAGTTTGAGGATTTAAGATAAGGGTAATTTATGCTTTGAGTTGATAAAACTAAAACATAAGGCGAATTTCCTTTAAGATTAATATAATTATAATCGCCTTTAGTATTATATCCTGCCGAAGAATCGTTTAAAATAGATGGAAAATATTTTTTATTTACTCTAACTGTTTTTGAGTTGGAATTTGAAACTATAATCCATTTATCATTATAATTATAAATCTCGTAATTATAGAAATCTATTACTTTTCTAACATAATCAGATGCAAACTGAGGATTTAATTTTTGTTTTAAAACATTATCATAAACATACTCAAGCGCTTTTAATGATTCATATTTTGAACCAGAATAAAAATGGTAATATATATCAACTGGCTTTAGTCGCTTTGGGTTTTCAGTTAACTCAAATGTCTCAAGAACCTTTTTATATCCCCAAAATGGACCAGTCCATAGATTTGTATAAACATTTTCATTTTGTTGCCCAGCAAATATCTGATAATAATTTTTTCTCTTAATACCATAAGGCGCAATTAAAGAAAGATAAGGTTTATCTTTTGTAATTACTGTATATCCACCATTTATATTAAGAATATCATTATCGTATAAAATCTTTAATGCCTCAAACGGCGCTATACAATCACCAGTCCAGAAAAATATATTGTTTTTCTTGCCAGGTGAGAGATTTTCTTCAATAAATTTTTTTGAGCCAAGTAATTCGTAATTTATATCAAATTTATATCCAGGTATGCTTATATTATAAACCTGTTCTATATGTTGAAACTCATCGTCAAGTTTCAAATCAATCCATCTAAAAGGGTGTGAGTAAGAGTGATTTGCAACTTCTACATTATCAAGCAAAAATATACTTTTTGCAATGTCAATAAACTTTTCTTTTAAATCGCTTTTAATGTCTGGTCTATCAATATCTCCAGTTATAACTGAAACTGAGTGTGGGATTTTATATTTTTTAATTATTCTGTCTCTTATAATTTCAGAAGAATAAAATCTTGGATCGCTTTCATATTTTGAGACAAAACCATCTCCATCTATGTGCGCTATAAGTATTCTTCTTCCATTTTCTGTTGTCGGATCAAGAACAGGAATATCTCTTAGTTTTAAACCTTCTTTTATAAACTCAAAAGGATTTAAAGGGTATAATTCATAATCGTTTACATTAATAACCCAACCACTTCCTAATGCAAAACCACCCCAATTAGCAAAGCCAGCAAGAATATTTCTCTCATTCTTTGAGTTTTTAAAAGCAATTACAGGTTTTAAGTTTTTACCATCTAAAATATTATCCGAATAATAATTAAATGGAACTTCAAAACTTTTATAACCTGTATCAATAATTTTCCACTTTTCGGATATATCGTTTTTCTTTAAATAAAGACCTAATTTATTTAAGTATTTCTCATCAGTAAATGGAATATATCCAAGAAAAAGAATTTTTTTATCGTTTTTTATCTGATTTAAAACCCATTTAAAAACTAATTCAGGATTTTTTAAAGAATTATTTTCAAGAGCAAATATTACACCAGCATATTTTGAGGTATCATTGGGAAGTGGTTTATTTATATCTCTTATATCAGCTCTATATCCATAATATTCAAGTGGAAGCTGTATAAATCTGTGTGCCTGAGAATATATAACATCTGGGACTTTAGTTGAATCATAAAAAACAAGAATATCTCTTTTTATTTTTTCAAACTCATTACTTCCCCAGTTTTCAAGAGTATAATCAGAAATATAAGGAATAAAACCATCATCTTTTATTTTTCTCGCAACTTCTATTCTTCTTTTATTATTAACTGGAAGATAATCTATAACTATAACTTTATATCCAATATTTTTAGCGAAATTAAGTTTATCTTTAAGCCAATTGGTATCTTCTTCTTTCATCTTAATATAATTTTTATTATCATCAATCCCAAAATAAAGCGACTCTGCCGCAATGTAATCGGAATATTTTTTTAAATCCTCCATAATCTCAAATCCACGATTTATTATTATCTTTGAATCAGAATATTTTTCCTTAACTCTTTTAATTACCTCAATAATAGATTTTTGATAATCTTTTATTTCATTCTCTTTTTTAAATACAAGAAGATAAGAATCAAGAGTATCAAAAAAGAAATTTTTAAAACCTTTATTTTTTGCATAATCTATTTTTCTAATAACATAATCTTTCGCTTTTTCTTTTCTTAAATCTATTATTTTACTTTGCCAGGTTTTATTCTCTCCAATTATTATTGAATTATCAAGATTCTCATCATCAGCTTCACATATAGATACATATCCAAACAATCTTTCTTTATTTTCATCAAGAGTTTTTTTATCTATATTATCAACCTGAACAACGACATTATCAAAAAAATAAAACGATTTATCTTTAAAATCTTTGCCATAATAAAAAGCAAAACTTTCAGCATTCAAAAAAGTATTAAAAGAAAATAAAAGACTAAATAAGCATAAAAGTTTCATACTCAAGTTCCTTAATTGCTTTATTTAAAATATAAAGAGATATTATAAAAGAAATAAAAACTGAAATTCCAAAACCATATCCAAAATACTGGGGACCAAGTTGAATTGTTAAGTAAGAAAGAATAAAATTTGATATAAAAAAAATAAATGATATCCACATTGCCTCAACCTTTTTATCAAGATAATGCAAAACACTCAAAATTGCCATAAGACCTAATTGTATTTGAGTTGAAACAAGATCTATATAAAAAAGGGGAAGATAGAGTTTTGGCATATTAAGAAAATCAAATATAGATGGAGAAAAATAATAAACAAGAATATCAAATATCCCCTGAATTATAATTATTTCTCTTATCATCACTCTAAGTGTCTCAATCATTTCATCCTTAGCATCTTCAATCTCTTTAAGTTTTCCATTTTCTCTTACCAATCTAAAATAAAACTCATATTTTTCGGCAAAATCAGCTTCAAGACGATAAAAAAATATTGCCATTCCTGGAACTATAGAAATATAAGCAAGAAATATAGGCAAATCATAAACAACACTTGCATTAAGCCCAGAAATAACCTTATATCCGGTTGACTCTGAAAACCAGAAAACGAATTTATCTATCCATATACCAAGATTATAAAAAAGAGAAGCAAAAACAAGGCATGGCATAAATCTTTCATCTTTTTTGGTTATAAAACTAAAATCTATAAAATGATTAGATGGATAATTTTTTACTATTATAGCTGATAGAACAAAAAAAAGAACAGAATTTCCAATAAAAAAAGAAATAAGAAGCCACTCAACTCTTTTATAAGGAATAAATACCGCTATTAAAATAATTAAAAGATAAGAAATAAAATAAGCAACAAAGATAGTTTTATACCTTTTAATCCCAAGTAATAAAGTATTTGCTATCCAGGTTCCAGACATCATTATAAGTGTTGAGATAAACATTATAACCAGAAGTGATGAAGTTTCTTTTAGAAAAAAAGAAGAAAATAAAAGAGCAATAAAAATTCCACTTACAAAAAGGATAAAAAGAACACCTGTATATGAAGGAAGAATATAATCTTCCTGTTTTTTAAACATTTTATCAGCTACATATCTTGAAAAAGATAATTGAAAAGGTGAAGAAAGTATTAAACTCATGGCAAGGATATAAGTTATAACAACCTGAAACTGAACAACGCTAAAAGAAAATTCTTTTTTATATGACTTAATAATTCCTATAAAAAGTATTGATATTATAGAAATAAGCCATGGACCTGAACTTAAAATAGCTGAATATCCATAAACTTTAAATAAAGAAAATAATCTATTAGTTCTAAAAATTTTTTTTAACTCAAAACCAATTCCTGCCATTAATCAACCTTTTATATAATGATTATAAATCTCTCTATATTTCTCAAAAAGTTTTTTTTCATCATAGTATCTTCTTACTCTTTCAAGAGCATTTTTTGAGTATTTTTCATGAATATCTTTATCAGTTAAAAGTTCTATATAATTTTTAGCAAGAAGTGTTGGATTTGCAACAGGAGTTATCTCGCCAGCTTTACCTATCTTTGTATCTTCTTCATTCTTTCCATAGATTAACTCCGAACAACTTCCTACATTGGTGCAGACAGCAGGAACTCCAGCAGCAAATGCTTCAAGAATAACCAGAGGCATTCCTTCGCTTATAGAAGTAAGTGTTATAATAGATATATCAGAGAGAACTTCTTCAATTGGTTTAAAACCAAAAAATTTTATGTTTTTTTCTGCATTTAAAGTTCTTACATGCTCTATACACTCATTATAATATTCTTTATCTTCATCTGTTGGTCCTATAATCCAGCCCTCTATATCATTAATTGTTTGTGAAGCAATTTTTATAGCAGTTATAAATGTTTTTATATCTTTTATTGGCACAACTCTTCCAACAAGAGCAACTACATTTTTGAATTCTTTTTTTTGCTTTCTTTTTTTATATATATTTTTAAACTTTTCTATATTTACACCATTTGGTATAACTTCAGTTTTATTTGCATCTGCGCCAAGTAAAATCTGAGTATTTCTTGCACCATTGTAAAGCGATATTATTTTATCGGCTGTCTCATAGGCAAATTTATTTATACCTTGAAAAAATCTAATCCATAATTCTTTTATATAATTTGTTTCATTGCTTGATTTTAAAATATTCAGTTTATACTCCTCTATCCAGTTAGAAAGCATAATATCTATCTTTCTTTCCATAAGATATATTCCATGTTCTGTAAGAATAAATTTCTTTTTATAATTTTCTTTAAGAAATGCGCCAAGAAAACCAGCATAACCAGTAGATGGTGAATGAACAAGTTTAAAATTAACAATATTTTTAGCGATATTTACTATCCTCCATATAGGAGAGTGTATATTTCTAACTGTCCAGAAGTAATCAATAAAAGGAACATCAGGCGCATTTTTATAATACTCCTCCCTTATAAACTCAAATGACCTTTTAGAGTATAAAAATTGCTTTTCATCAATTTTGTTATAAAAATCAATCTTTTTTAACTCATCATTTAGAACTTCTCCGTGTTTTCTAAACCAGTAATGAAGTTCTCTCATCTTTGGAACAAGATCTTTATTCCCTTCTATTTTTTCTTTTTTATAATCAACTCCAAAATCAAAAAGAAAGTGTGTTTCAAGATGAATGAGATTTTCTGGTATTTTGTATTTAATCTCTCCATAATCTTTTGGACTTCCGCCTATAAAAACAACACCAAATTTAAAATCATTAAGCCCATTTATTAACTGATAAATCCAGGATGATACTCCTCCTTTTATATAAGGAAAAGTTCCTTCACAAACCAAAAGAATATCCACACTATCTGATTTTTTGATTATCAATTACCCTCCCATATTTCATAAAAAGGGGAAGTGGTATAATCTATTTTAAGAGAATAATCTCTTTTAAATACTTCTTTTATTTTTTTATACTCACCTTTTTCAAAATAAATCTCTGCAATAAGTGGAAGAACTTTATGTTCGTCAAATCTGTATTTTAAAGCCATTTCAAAACAATCAAGCGCTTTCTCATAATCTTTTTGGTATTTAAAAATCTTTCCTTTTATAAAAAGAATTTCTCCATCACCCATTATTTTTTCTGCTTCTTGGATATGATTAAAGGTTTTATTTATATAAAAATTTTTTAAACTTTCTTCTGATATCTCCAATTCTAACATATCAAAATAAAGAGATGCAAGAGTTTTATGAATTCTTGCTTTATCTATAGCGGAATTGGCATTCTTTAATTTTTCAAGTTCTACATTTATTTTTTTGCTTATTTCATTTTTTATTCTTAATATTGTTTCAAAACTATATAATCTTATCTCACTATCATTATCCATTAAAAGATTTTTCATTATTCTTATCGCAAAATAATTTATTTCACCTGAAAATGTTTTTAATATTCTTAGTTTTATTTCTTTTGGCATTATTTGGAAATCAATATTAGTAATTCCTTCTCCAAGTTGCCTTTTAATTGTTGGAATTATATTTAATTCTTGAAAAGGATCAATAAAACTTATCTCATACTTAATTTTCTCTTTATGTTTTCTCAAAAGCACAACTACAAAATAAAGTGAGGCAAGATATCCTACAAAGATTATCACTGTATTTAAAAATGTGAAAAACAAAAGTTTTTGAATATTTTTCCCTGAATATCTTTTAGGAATAAGCGTTACTATTACCTGAGAGATTAAAAAACTTGCAAGCGAGTGAAGAATAAAGAAAATAAATACCGTATAAAAATTTTTGCTCAAAAATATTGCAGTAATAGCAGATATTTCCAAAAATATTGATTTATATAAATTTCCTAAATTCATTTGCTTTTAACAATCAACTCAATTGTTTTAGAGTAATCAGGAAGAACTTCAAACACCATAAATCTAAAATCATTTTCTTTTAGTCCAAATCTTTCTTTTAATTGTCTTTCTATTTTATCTATAACCTCCTCTATATTAGAATAAGAATTGAAAGGGAAAATTATATAAATAGAGTCCTCTTTATAGCATGAAATATCCATTGCCCTTAAGTTTCTTGAAATAAAATTATTTATATCCTCAAGATTTATTATAATTTCTTTAAATCTTATAATAAGAATCATACTTTTTATTTCAAGTTTTTTCCTAAGATATGAAAGCCTTTTAATTTCAACTATAAAATCTTGGGGACAATGAGGATTTTCTTTTATTATATCCTTTGCATAATCTATGCCATTTATGAAATCTGAGAAATAATTAAGAATTACCCATATAGATGAAAGATTATCTTTTGTAAAATTTAAAAACTGCATTTCTTTAATAACCATAACAAACCTTAGATTATCCTCAGAGTCATAAGCAGGAACAACAGCCAAATAATCATAAATATGGTCATCGAATTTAGAAAGATATGAAATAGTTTTCTTCTCAATAGCATCGTTTAAAACCAAGCTTTCCTCATTTAAATCATCATTAAAATTTATAGAACTTACTTTCTGAAAATTTTCGTCAAAATAAAATATAGCCGCACTTTTAATTCCATAATTTTTGGAAATAACGGTTAATATTTCCTCAAAAGCGTTATATGGTTTTTCAAGATATATTTTTTTTATTTGATTTATAGTATTTCTTAAACTTTGCGGTTTTATAATATAGCTTTTTTCAAGCTGATCATGTGATAATTTTAAAAAATAAAAATTTTTATTCAATTCGCTAAATTTGCTTTCAATATACTTATTCTTATTATTGATTTTATCAATAATTCTATTCCAAAAATAATGGAACTCTGAAAATATAAGCGAAAAAATAACGAGATTTAAATATTTATATACCGGAAATGGAGTATAAAAAAGATAAAAAGAAATACCAAAAATCACCAAAAGAATAATAGAAGCTAAAAGTCCATAATAAAGAGTTACAACTGAAACAAGAATTAAAAGAAGGTTTATATCATAATTTAGAAAAAGAGGATCTGTTTTATTTGAAAAATAAGAAATGAAAAGAAAAACAAAAGATATTAAGATAACTTCAAATACTAGCCCTATTACTGAAATTTCAGAAAAAGCATAGTTTTCTCTCATTTAGATTTTATCTTTGATAAAAGTTTTTTAATAAGCTTTTGAGAGACTATACCCAAGGATTTATATGAGGAAGAGGTTTTTGAACCTGAAGCGCTCCATATTAATTTGTCATTTTTTAAATCATACAAATTTATAGTTAAGCTCACTGCTGGTTCAGAATCAACTCCTGCTCTATATCTCCACTCATTTACATAACCGAAAAAAACAAAATCTATATTCTTTGATTTAAGCGATTCTAAATAATCTTTTAAATCTTTATCAGTAAAATTATCGTTTTCAACCAAATCACAACTTGAAAGATTTATTTTTTTAGTAAATAAAAAATTTTCAACTATATTTTTAACTTTAAGCCCAGCTGAAGGTGTCTCGCTGTTATTTATAAAAGGAAGAACACAGACATTTGATTTAGATTCAATTGTTACTGAATCTGAAATACTTTTAAATCCAAAACAAGAAGTAAAAAATAAAGAAAAAATCACCATACTTTTAAGATTTTTCATAATTAACACCTCTAATAAATTATACAATTTATTTTTAATAGAAATATACAAATCGCGTTGGATAATTAAAAATGTTGCCGAAACAGTTTTTGTTGGATAAAAAAAGAATATTCCTAACTGCCTCTTAATATAAGCTAATATTAGTTTAAAAAGTTTAGGGAAACTGACAGAAATAAAATAAAATTCAACAAGAGATTAAAAAACCCTTAAGTATGGCAATATAGAGAAAGAAATATTTAAGAATATCTATGAACTATCTGGAATATTTCTGCCAAAAGACTTATATCATTTATTACAAAGAATATTCTCGTTATTATCCACAAAAATCAGATATAATACTATTTGGAAAACATTGACTTTTTATATAACGGTGGAAAAGGAAAACTCGCTTCTCAGATTTTGCTTCGCAATGTAAAGACAGAAGATTCAATTTTGCGTCTAAAATCGGCTAGCAAGCCATTGCAAAAGGCGAGTCACCAACCTCTTTTTTCATCTGGCGGAAGGGGTGGGATTCGAACCCACGGTCCGACGAAAGTCGGACACCGGTTTTCAAGACCGGCGCTTTAAACCGCTCAGCCACCCTTCCTCTAAATATATTATAGTATTTTTATAAAAATTTCTTAAATTTTAAATCTTATGAATAAAAAATTTTATTTTACAAATCTAAAATTGTATAATTAAAAGTGAACACGATTTTCCTTTCAAAGGAGCCTTTATGAAGGTTGAGATAAAAAAATTAAGCGAAGAAGAAATTCAAAAGATGGGAATAAAATCATGGCCCATATGGACAAAAGAAAAAAGTGAGTTTGATTGGTACTATGATTCAAAGGAGATGTGTTATTTTCTTGAAGGAGAGGTAACAGTAAAAACAGAAAACGAAGAGTATGAGATAAAAAAAGGTGATTTTGTCATATTCCCAAAAGGACTTAAATGTAGATGGATAGTAAAAGAACCGGTAAAAAAACATTACAATTTTGAGTGAAAGGGGGGAATATGTATGGGATACTTGTAATAAACCCAGGATCTACAAGCGATGAAGTAAGTTTTTTTAAAGGAAGAAAACTTATATTTCATAAGGTTGTAAGATACACACCCGAGGATTTAAAACCATTTGAAAATCAAAAAGTAACCTCACAGTTTGAGATGAGAAAAAAGGTTGTTCTTGAAGCACTTAAAGAAAACGGTATAGATTTATCTGAAATAAATGCTGTAATTGGAAGAGGAGGGCTTTTAAAACCAATTGAAAGCGGAACATACGAAGTAAACGAAAAAATGGTTGAGGATTTGAAAAATGGAGTTATGGGGGATCATCCATCAAATCTTGGTGGACTTATCGCAAAAAGTATAGCAGATAGCATTGGTGTTAAAGCATTTATAGCAGATCCAGTTGTTGTTGATGAAATGGAACCACTTGCAAGATACTCTGGAATGCCAGAAAACCCGAGAATTTCAATATTTCATGCTTTAAATCAAAAAAGAGTTGCAAGACATGCTGCAAAGCAATTAGGAAAACCATATGAGGAGTGTAATCTAATAGTTATGCATGGTGGTGGGGGAATATCGGTTGGAGCACATAAAAATGGAAGGGTTATAGATGTAAACAATGCTCTTGATGGAGATGGTCCATTTACTCCTCAAAGAAGTGGTGGAGTTCCAGCAGGAGGGCTTGTTAGAATGTGTTTTTCTGGAAAGTATACCCTTGATGAGATTAAACTAAAAATAAAAGGAAAAGGTGGGCTTGTTGCATATACTGGAACAAGCGATATAGTTGCAATAAAAAAGTATATAAAAACAGGTGAAGCTACAAATGGTGTAAATCCGCAACTTGTAAGTAGAGAAAAAGCAAAAGAAGCACTTCTTGCAATGGCTTATCAGATCGCAAAAGAAATAGGAGCACTTGCAACAGTTCTTGAAGGAAAAGTAGATGCAATAGTTTTAACCGGTGGAATTGCATACGATGATGAATACATTGTTCCTGAAATAAAGAGAAGAGTTTCTTGGATTGCACCTGTTATTGTATATCCAGGCGGTGATGAGATGACTGCATTAATGATTGCTTGCGAAAATGCATTAAAAAAACCAAATACAGTAAAGATTTATTAATAAATAAGGAGGGAAAATGATAGAATTTAACAGTTTTGATGAACTTATTAAAAAAGTAAGTGGAACTGCAAATAGAGTTGTAGTTCCAGGAGCAAATAACTTAGAAGTGCTTGAA